>OCPV01000149.1_pt1 | contig 78399 bp, 91 predicted proteins | sample 1538511 | NCBI WGS metagenome assembly OCPV01 (sample SAMN04571704, study PRJEB22368) | human gut metagenome | biome: human gut; material: stool | host: Homo sapiens | place: Luxembourg | collected 2012-08-30 | reverse complement strand
GTTTACTATTTTAATTATATCCATAAAACTTAACAAAGTAAATAAAATAAATATTACATTTTAATTACAACAACTTTTTCTATTGTATCCAAAAAAATTATATGCTAAAATTAAAGAGAATTTAAGAAGAGGAGCTTACATGTATAGATTAGATAAAGTAAAAAAAGAAAGTAAATATATGAAAATGCTTTTTAGAATTATAAATATATTAGTTTATGTTATATTTATACCAATAATCTTATACAACTTAATTTTAATTTTTAAAGCTTTTCTTTCACCAGGAGAAACACCAGATATATTAGGCTTTAAAAACTTTGTAATAGTATCTAGAAGTATGGAAGATACCATTATGAAAGGTGACGCAATTTGGGTAAAAGAAGTACCTGAAGAAGAAATAAATGTCCGGAGATATAATTTCTTTTAGAAAAGATGGAGAAATAATAACACATAGAATTATAAGAAAAGAAACAAATGAAAACGGAAATGAAGTATATATTACAAAAGGTGACAATAATAGCATAGAAGATAAGGGAAGTATTTCATATCAAGATATAGAAGGTAAGTATCAATTTAAATTAAATGGATTTGGAACTTTTTTAGAGATGTTAGAAAGTAAAACCACATTGATTATACTTATTATTCTTATGATTTTAAATATAACATATAGTAAACATATAAAACAAAAGAAAATAATTAGGAAAATAAAAAGAGAAACATATGAAGAAAGGAAAAACAATATGTTTAATTATAAAGCAATATTTATAGACATAGATGGAACTTTAAGAAATGATAAAAAAGAAATATCTATTAGAACAAAAGAAATAATTAAGAAATTTGTAGAAAAAGGCATTTTAATTGTAATTTGTTCAGGAAGGCAAAATAAAAATGTAGAACAAATTAGTATTGAAGCGAATTGTAGCCCATATATAATTACATCAAATGGAGCACAAGTATTTGACTATGAACAAAATAAGACAATATTTTTAAATCCAATGGACAAAAAAGCGTGTAAAAAGATATATAATATTGCAATACAAAATGACTGTAAATTTATAATGAATTTAGAGGAAAAAAGAGTAATAACAAGATTAGATGATTCAGCATCTCCAAGTGACATATTATTAAAAGAGCCAATAGATGACTTTATAGAAAAACATAATATAATGCAATGTCTAATTCAAGACTATGATTTTGAAAAAATAAAATCGCTAAAAAGTAAAATAGAAGAAATAAAAGAAGTAGAAATAAAAAATCAGTCAAGAGCATTAACAAATCCAAAGGTTTTACCAAATGTAACGACATATTATGACATAGCAGATATAAATACATCTAAAGGCTTAGGTGTTAGAGAATTTTGTAAATATTGTAATATAAATTCTAAAGAAACAATTGCAATAGGTGATGACTATAATGATGTACCAATGTTTCAAGAAGTAGGACTTGCTATTGCAATGGGAAATGCAAATGATGATGTAAAAGCTAAAGCAGATTTAGTTACAAAAACAAATAATGAAGATGGTGTAGCTTTTATTTTAGAAAAATTAATACAAGACTTTTAAAAAGTAAAAGAATAATACTAGTTTTAAGAATTAACTAGCATTATTCTTTTTTATTTCTGAAGCAAAATCGCTTAATAATTCAGATACTGGAACATTGAAAACTTCTGATAAACCATAAAGTTCATAATCTTTAATAACTCTGTTTCCATTTTCTAATTTATGAAGTGATGGTTTTGAAATGTCAATTCCCATTAAAGCAAGTTTTATTGATAAATTAGATAATGATAAATTATTTTTGAGTAAACTAAATAGTTATGTAGAAACATATAACCAAGGAGATAAAGAATCAACAAGTTCAAAAGAGTTATTAACATGGAAATTTGATGAAGAAACAGGATTTCCTACATTAAGCTTCTAAAAAAGATATAACAAATTAACTATAAACATCAATTTACATAATTTGACTTGTTGATTGCATTAATGTTATAAAGTAACCATTGCCTTATAGTTTATTTAAGACAATGGTTACTTTTATAATACATTAACTTATAACAAAATTGGACTAATTTGTTCTCCATCTAAAGCATATTCTAAAGTCTTAATAATATAATCTGGGTCAAACACAATAGAGCGAGGTTTAGTAATTGGATTATCCTGCCTAAAAGGAACAAAATAGTAATTATTCCTATTTAATAGTTTTCCAATATTTTCAGCATTTCCACTTAATCCATTATTAGTAGATGGAGCAATTACCAGTGGATTTCCATTTCTTAAATGAGACTTAGCAGCCATAGTAGCAGGTGTATCTATAATATCACAGGCAAGTTTGGCCATAGTGTTTCCGAGAACAAGGTGCTATTATCATAATATCTGTTAGTTTCTTTGGACCAATTGGTTCAGCACCTTGAATTGTGTGAATTATTTCTTTGCCTGTTATTTCTTCTATTTCTTGAATGAAGTCTTTAGCTTTTCCAAATTTAGTATCTAGATTATAGCTGTTATATGACATAATTGGAATCACATTTGCTTCTTCTTTTTGGACTAGTTCTTTTATTTTAGGAATTGTTTTACTAAATGTACAAAAAGAACCTGTTAAAATAAATCCTATGTTTTTATCTTTTAATTTCACGAAAATTCCTCCTTTCATATCTCTTTATATATTCTATGAAAAAAAGATAAAATTCGACAAAATATAATGAAAGGAAAAAGGGTGTCCCAAAATCCATTTCTTGCTTTTTAGATTTATCTATGATAAAATACTTTTCGGATTGGAGGAATTTGGAAATGAATTGGAATTTAGAAGATATATTTAAAAATAAAGAAGAGTTTGAAAATACTAAAAAGGAACTTTTAGAAAATTTAGATAAAATAGAAAGTTTTCAAGGAAAACTTTGTGATACATCTGATAATTTATATAATTTCTATAAATTAGACGAAAAAGCATTAGAACAATTTGAAAAAATATATAGTTATGGAATGCTTAAATATCATTTAGATATGTCAAACGGGGAAGGTATAAAGATATTTAAAGAAGTAGAAGGATTAGCTACGATATTTGATACAAAAACTTCATATATAACACCTGAAATAACATATGCAGATGAAACAAAAATTAGAAAATATTTAGAAGAAGAAAGATTTGAAGGATATAAGAGAGATATCGAAGATATTTTAGCGGAAAAGGAACATACTTTAAGCAAAGAAGAGGAAAACTTACTTGCGAATTATTCTGAAATATTTTCAGCTCCAGAAAATACTTTTGATATTTTAACAAATGCAGAGTTTAAATTTGGCACATTGATAAATGAAAATGGGGAAGAGGTAGAACTTACAGATAGTAACTATACAATATATATGAAAAATAAAAATGAGAAAGTAAGAAAGCAAGCTTTTGATTTAATGTATAAAAAGTATAGTGAATATATAAATACAATAACAGAGATGTATTTAACAAATGTAAAACAAAATGAGATAACAGGTAAATTAAGAAAATATAACTCCGGTTTAGAAATGGCAGTAGAGCAAGATGACTCAAAAGTTACTGTATATAATTCTTTAATAAAGGCAATTGATGAAAATATTTCTGCAAACCACGAATTTTTAAGATTAAAATCAAAATTATTAAATAAAGAAAAAGTGCATATTTACGATATATATGTAAATCCTTTTGAGAAAGAAGAAGATAAAATATCTTATGAAGATGTAAAAAAGGATGTATTAGATTCTTTGTCAGTTCTAGGAGATGAATATGTAGGATTATTAAATAAAGCATTTAATGAAAATTGGATTGATTTAGAATCAAAACCAAATAAAAAAGGTGGAGCATATAGTACTGGAGTATTTGGAGTTCATCCATATGTGTTAACTAATTTTGAGTATTCAAAAAGAGATGTTAGTACAATTGCTCATGAATTAGGTCACGCAATACATTCATACTATTCAAATAAAAATCAAAATGTATTAAATGCAGATTATACAATAATGGTTGCAGAAGTTGCATCAACAGTAAATGAACTTTTACTTAGCAAATATCAATTAGATAGAGAAACTGACAAAACAAAAAAAGCAGAAATTTTATATGAATTATTAGAAATGATAAGAGCAACATTTTTTAGACAATCTATGTTTGCTGAATTTGAAAAACAAATTCATGAGAAAATAAAAGAAGGAATTCAACTTTCTTCAGATGATTTAAATAATGTTTATTATAAGTTAAATGAAAAATATTTTGGAAAAGAAATTATATTAGATGAAGAAATTAAATATGAATGGGCAAGAATACCACATTTTTATTCTAATTTCTATGTATATAAATATGCAACTGGAATATCTTGCGCAATAAAAATTGCAAATAATATTTTAAAACAAGGAAAACCATATGTAGAAAAATATTTAAATATGCTAAAACAAGGATGTACTAAAAAATCTATAGAATTATTAAAAATGGCTGATGTTGATTTGGAATCAGAAGATACATATTTAGAAACTATAAAATTCTACAAAGAAAAAACAGAAGAATTGAAAAGTTTATTATAAAAATAGAAAAGTGTTCAAAATCGGATAAATCCCTAGTTGAACACTTTTAATTTTATTTTGTTCTAAATTATAAATTTGCAAGAGGATTTCTTTCAACAGCACTTCTTACTTGTTCATTATTTACATGTGTATATATTTCAGTAGTAGAAATACTTTTATGTCCTAATAGTTCTTGAAGTGCTCTAATATCTACTTGTCCATATTGATACATAAGTGTTGCTGCTGTGTGACGAAGTTTATGTACTGAATATTTTCTAGTGTCTAATCCTGCTTGTTCTAGTTCTTTAGATACAATATGCTGAACAGTTCTATTACTTATTCTTTCACGTCTTTCACTCAAAAACAAAGCTTTTTCAGATTGCTTTTTATCATGTTTTATTCCTTCTTTAGGGCGAACTACTAAATAATTATTAAGTGCTTTTACACAAGCCTTATTTAAGTAAATTGTTCTTTCTTTATTTCCTTTACCAATAACATTTAATTTATATTCATTAAAATCAATATCTTTTAAATTGATTCCAACAAGTTCAGATAAACGCATACCACAATTTAAGAAAAGTGTAATAATAGCAGTATCTCTTGCAGAATTCCTGTTATCTTCATTAGAGGCAGCATCTAAAAGCTTTTTACTATCGTCTAAAGATAAATATTTTGGAAGTCTTTTATCTTGTTTTGGAGTTTCTAAGTGAAGGGCAGGGTTTGTATCTATTAATTCTGCTTTCTCATTTAAATAAGCAAAAAATATACGAATAGTTGAAACTTTTCTTGCTCTTGTTGCAGCTTTGCTTCTTTGTTCTCTAGTCATATATGATAAAAATGCATGTATATCATCTAATTTTATTTTTTTAATTGTATCTATAGAAATATCTTTGATTTCAATCTTAGAAAAATCATCTTCTTTAGTTAATTTAAAATGTATTTTTATAAATTTCAAAAACATATTTAAATCATAGTTATATTCTTTAACACTATTTGGTGATTTATTTAAAATACTTTCAGAATAATTTAAGAAAGAATTTAAATAATCTGGGTTATTATCTCTATTTATCATATGTAAAATCTCCCTTCGAATTTTGTGCAATCTTTTGCAATATAATCATAACACTTTTTTTATAAAATGAAAAGTAAAAATTGTGTGAAAAATTTTCTTTTTCTTGACTATTTATGATATACTATATAATATATTGTAAAAGGAAGTGATGAGACTTGGCTAATAAAAAAGGCAAAAGGGCTAAAGACAATAAAAGAAGAAAATCAAAACAAGATTTAGAGCCAGAAGAGTTTGTACCAAAAGCTTTTAAAAAGAAAGATAATAAAGATATAGATAAATCTGCAAAAACAAAAGGGAAGAGGGCAGATAATAAAAAAACAAAAAAGAAATTACTAAAAAGAATAATATTAATTATAATACTGATTGGAATAATCATTTTTGCAATTTGGCTAGGAATAACTTCAAATACATGGGCAACACTTGCAAAAGAGATGACAATAAATGAAAATTCTATTGTTTTAGATACTGATGGGAATACAATTGCAACTCTCGGAATTGAAAGAAAAAATGAAAAGATATCTTTAGAAGAAATGCCAGAAAATTTAAAAAATGCTTATGTTGCAATAGAAGATGAAAGGTTTTATAATCATCATGGTATAGATATAAAAAGAACAGGAGGTGCTATTCTTTCTTATGTAGTGAATTTTGGTTCTTCATCATATGGAGGAAGTACAATAACACAGCAATTAGTTAAAAACCTTACTGGAGATTCAACAGATAGTATTACAAGAAAGGTAAAAGAATGGTGGAAAGCATTTATTTTAGAAACAGCACTTTCTAAAGATGAGATTTTAGAAACATATTTAAATATCATATATGTGGGACCAAATATGTATGGTGTACAAACTGGTGCAATTTACTATTTCAATAAACCAGCAACAGAATTAAGCTTAGCTGAATGTGCGTTTTTAGCAGGAATAAACAATTCACCTAATTCATATAACCCATTTGGAGATGAAGATAATTCAGAAAAAATTAATAATAGAACTAAAACAGTTCTTGGAAAAATGCAAGAATTGGGATATATAACAGATGAAGAGCTTCAAGTAGCAAATACAGAAGTAGATAATGGATTAAATTTTAGTCAAGGAACTATAGAATCTCAAGAACCAATATATTCTTATCATACAGATGCATTAATATTAGAAATTACTGAAGATATAGAGGAAAAATATAATATTAGTGAAGATTTTGCAACAAACTTTATAAACATGGCAGGACTAACTATTCAGAGTACACAAGATACAAGTATACAAGAAGAAACAGAAACTGAATTTGAAAAAAGTAGATATCAATTAGCTTCTAAAACAGGAGGAGATTCGGCCCAAGCTGCAATGGTAATAATAGACCATAAAACAGGTCATGTAGTTGCGTGTACAGGAGGCTTAGGTGAAAAGACAGAGGCTCGTCCATTAAATAGAGCAACTCAAAGTGTTAGACAAACAGGGTCAAGTATAAAACCAATAGCTGTTTTAGCACCTGCAATTGATAAAAAAGTAATAACAGGAGCATCAATTTATGATGATACTGAAAGGGATTTTGCAGATGGATATCATCCAGTAGATTATAGCAATCAACTGCGGAAAGATAACTGTAAGAAGAGCTGTAGAATCTTCTCAAAATATTCCGTTTGTTGAAATAATGGAACAAATAAAACCATCTACTGCAATGGATTACTTAGAAAAAATGGGAGTTTCTACCCTAACTGCTGAAGATAATTCTCTAGCACTAGCTTTAGGAGGCCTTCAAAAAGGAATTAGTCCATTAGAAATGGCAGGAGCATATGCAACAATTGCAAATGATGGCGAATATATAGAACCAACATTTTATGAAGAAATATTAAACAAGGCAAGAGAAACAATCTTGGAACCTTCTCAAGATACAAGAAGAGTATTTTCAAAAGAAGTAGCTTTTATTTTAAAAAGCATTCTAACTCAACCAGTTGTGGGAAGTAATGGAACAGCAACATATTGTAAAATTAATGGTGTTGATGTTGCAGCAAAAACAGGAACAACTGATGATAACTTTGATAGATGGCTTTGTGGATTTACTCCATATTATACAGCAGCTACATGGTATGGATACGACCAGAATGAAACAATTGAGTTTAATAATAGAAATCCAGCTGGTCTTTTATGGGCAAATGTAATGTCTAGAATCCACACAGGATTAAGAAGTGCTAGATTTGAGAAACCAAATACTGTATCAAGTGCTACAATTTGCGCAGATACTGGAAAAAGAGCAAGAACAGGATGTACAAATACATATACAGAATATTTCTTATGGTTAACTACACCTGGATTATGTGATGAGCATAGTGGTGATGAAGTTGGAAATAGTAGTAATACAAATAGTACACAAAATAATAACACACAAGAAATAGTTCAAGGAATAACACAAGATATTGATGCAACAGAGCCACCTAGAACAGATTTAAATACCACAAATACTACAAATGAAACTACAACAAATAATAGTGTAAATACTACAACTAATACATCTCGGTGGAAATAATACAACTACTAATACTAATAGTAATCGAACAAATTCAGTTACACAAAATGAAACTTCTAACTCATCAAATAGTAATAATACATCATCTTCTAATACAAATACAACTAATACTACAAACTCTACTACAAACAATAATACTAATACAGGAGGAACAAATAGTTCTAATAACTCTACTTCAAACAATACAGGAAACAATACAGGAAATAGAACAACTACTGAAAATTCTGCTACATCAGTTAATAATAGAGAGTAATGCTAAAAGTATTGATTATTCTACAAAAATACGATATATTTAATGTACAGTAAGCAATAAATTTATAAGAATTGCATATAATATTATTGCTATACAAAATAGCTAAAAAGTTGGTGAATCCAGCCAATAAATGGAACTTAAAAAAGCGGTGAATCCAGCCATAAGTTGGAATTTAAAAAAGAAGATTAGAGTTTAGGCTCTAATCTTTAATTTTTGCTACAATTTTTAATTGTCTTTTTTTCAAAGACATATAAGTGAAGCAAAATCAATAGAAGATTTAATAAATTGTATTTCTTATCCCGAGTGAAGATAGAAAGAAATCTATGGAAATATTGAATGAAAGAATAAATAAAAGAGATGGAAATATTTCAAAAGCTACTGCAGATAATAAACGTTTTATTGAAAGAAGCAATCTCAATTCACAATTAGCATCAATAACCATGTATACACAAAACAAAACACCATCAGAAGTAGCAGAAGAATTAATAAGAAGAATAAATCAAAAAAGCCAAGAAAAAACAGAAGTAGAAAAGGAAAGAGATAGGGAGTAGGGGGATAGCACATTTTTTAGTATCTAAAAATTATGAAAATATATTAAATAAAATTTTGTGCAATCTTCTATTTAACTAATAATAAATTTTAAGAATAAATTTTAAGATTTAAAATTAACTTATAGAATTTTGTAAATTATAATTTTGCAATATAAATATTAAAATTTCAAAAACGAACATTTGAACAGTTTGAAATAATTAAAAATTATTTTTTTATCGGTTTTAAAATTAATTTATATTAATAATATGTAATTTATCATTATAATAAAAATACTAAAATTAAATATAGTAAAATAAATTTAATAATAAAAAATCATTTATAAAAAGTCAATTGGATTTACTAATATAATTATAATATATTAAGCCTTAAAATCGCTTTTAAGACATTTTTATTATAAACTTAACAAGTTATATGTCCAGATTATATAAAATATTATAACTGATATATGTATAACATGTAAAAATACTTAAAAATAGCTAAAAATCAATACTTTGAAAAAATGCTTAAAAAGTGTCAAAAATACGACGCACGAAAATCGATTTTAAGGCGTTTTAAAAAATTAGCCATATAGTTTGCTGTCTGTAAAACAAGGCAAATATAGAGAAATAGGCAATTTAGAGATTTTTGAAAAAAATCACATTAAAAATAATAATTAATATAATGAAATAAAATTTATAGATACAGATTAAAATAACAAATAAAAAATAAATTAGATAACAAGTTATATAAACAAAAAAATAAAATGTCTTAAAACTGATTTTAATAAGTCGTAAGAATAAGGATAATAATAATAATGAATATAATATAGATATAATAAGAAAATAAAGATATATAAATGAATATTAGTATGTATAGAACAGCTAAAAGCCTTGAATTAGTAGGAGTAGAGGTTTATGGCTGTTTTATATTATGCCCCTATCTCTTTTTGCACAAAACTTTGATTTTGCGCAATGTTGTGTTTATATTTTTATATGTATTTCTTTTAAAAACTTCCTCTCCTCTTTTTTCCTTTCTCTTCATAAATTCCTTAAAAACTCATAAATAACTTTTTCTATCTTTTTTAAAGATTCATAATTACTAATATATTTCCCATCATGTCTGTGCTTTGGATTTGCTCTTAAGATGCGAAGTTCTCTATTAAATTCTCTTTTATATATTTTGCTTAAAACTTCTTTATTTAACCCTTGTTTCCATTTTATAATTATTTCTTTGTCTGTCATTTAAAAACTAACACCTCTTTAAACATAGTATTAGCTTTATATAATAATTTTATATCTTTTTAACTATATATATTTGTTCCTTTCTCCTATTCTCGATTTCAAGTAAGATTTAAAGAAGAATTTTTAAAATTTGAAAAGAAAAATATATGGAATAATTATGACTAAAAAATAGAAAAGTTTTTGTAAATAAACATGAAAAAAATCCTATTATGTCCAGCTCTTGAATATAATAAGATTTTTCACATATATATTATAACAACCATAATTCTTTTTTAAAAAGGGAAAAATAGGTCCGTCCCCAAAATCCCGAAAATTTTTATTTAAATCTTCTTAAATAATTGTCCATTTTGTCTACAAATTCTTCGTTATTTTTACTTAATGTCATTTGGTTTATAACTTCTTCTGTAACATCAGCTACAGGCATTGAATTCATAGCTTTTCTTAATGCAAAAACTGTATCTTTTTCTTTTTTTGTTAATAATAAATCTTCTCTTCTTGTTCCAGATTTATTAATATCTATAGCTGGGAATATTCTTCTTTCAGATAGTTTTCTATCTAAGTGAACTTCCATATTACCTGTTCCTTTGAACTCTTCAAATATAACATCATCCATTCTGCTTCCTGTATCGATTAAAGCTGTTGCTAGGATTGTTAAGCTTCCACCATTTTCGATATTTCTTGCAGCTCCAAAGAATTTTTTTGGTTTATGTAATGCTGCTGGATCAATACCACCAGATAGAGTTCTTCCTGATGAAGGAATAACTAAGTTATATGCTCTTGTTAATCTTGTGATACTATCTAATAATATTACAACATCTCTTCCATGCTCAATTAATCTTTTTGCATGTTCTAATACCATTTCAGCAACTTTTACATGATGTTCTGGTAATTCATCAAAAGTTGAATGTATAACTTGTCCTTTTATAGAACGTTTCATATCTGTAACTTCTTCAGGTCTTTCATCTATTAATAATACAATTAATTCTACTTCTGGATTATTGATTGATATACTATTTGCAATTTTCTTTAATAATGTTGTTTTACCAACCTTTGGAGGGGCAACAATCATTCCTCTTTGACCTTTTCCAATAGGGCACATTAAATCTATTATTCTTGTAGCTATTTCATTTGGTGTTGTTTCTAATTTTAATTTTTCATTTGGAAAAATAGGAATAAGCTCATCAAATCTTTTTCTTTTCATTGCTTTTTCAGGGTGTTCTCCATTAACTTCTCCAACAAATATTAATGAAGGGAATTTTTCTCCTTCTCTGCAACGAGCAATACCTTTTATTACATCACCATTGTCTAAACGAAATCTTCTTATTTGCACCATAGAAATATATACGTCTTTTTCGCTAGATAGGTAGTTTTCTCCTCTTAAAAAGCCATATCCGTCAGGTAATATATCTAATATTCCTTCTGCAATCATATCTCCTTCATTTGTTAGTTTGTAATCTACTATTGGGTTTCCATTTTCATCATAATGTCTTTCTGCTGGTTCTTTTTTTACTTCGTTTGCTTCATTTTCTTCATTTAAATTTTCATCTATTTCTTCATTATTAGTTTCTTCTTCTTTGTTTTCTGTTTTAAATAATTGTGAAAGTATTATAATTAATTCCTCCTTTTTTAGTTTAGAAATATTTTTGATATTATGACTTTTAGCAATTTCTTTCAATTCTGCTAATGTCATAGATTTTAAATCTGGCATAAAAAATCCTCCTTAAAACATTAATATTAATTTGTTATTCTGATTTATATTCTAGAAAAAATAAAAAGAATAAAAAATTTATTTGAAATTATGATAATATTATAACAGATTTTACAAAAAAAGTAAATATTTTCCAAAGAAAAAAATGTAGTTTTTTAAATTACTACATTTCTTGATCCACATATACTCTTTCATTTGGATAATACATATCTAGCTTTTCTCTAGCCATTTGTTCTATAAATTCTGGTGAATTAACATTTTCTTTTTCTTTAGTTAATTCATCTTTGTGTTCTTGTTGTTCAGCTATTTGTGTTGTTAGTTCTTCTGAATTTGCTGAATATTGATTTAAAGTTTTTTGTTGATTAGCTAAAGTAAATATAGCATAAGCTGCTACTATCAAAATTAAACACTTTTTATATATTTTTTTACTTTTTTGTTTGTTTTTTCTCATAAGTAACTCTCTCTCCAATTCTAATGTAACTTCATAATATATAATTCTACATTTTTTTATAAAATCCTTCTAGTTTTTTTAATTTTTTGCAGTTTTTTGATTTTTCTTAGAAGTATTATATAATTTTTTAGAAATATTTGCAAATAAAAGTCGCATTTTAAAAAATAGTTTTTTAAACGGTTTTATAAAAACCTTAGATAGAAAGCCAAAAAAGCTTTTAAATGGTTTTATGATAATATTTAAAATTTTTCCTACTACTTTTTTTATAAAATTTATAATATGTACATTTATTTTTATTATATGTGAGCTCAAAAGTAACATATATGAAATCACGCCAATAAGTATAGCGACAAACATATATAATCTTATTTCACCATTATTAAATCTAAATACTGAATATAAAACAAGAATTCCTGTAATTATCCAAAATAATATATCTTCTATATATGTTATAAAGTCTTTAGTAGGAAAGGTCTTTCTTAATATTCTAAAAACATCAAATAATAACCCTATTAAAATACCATTTAATATAAAAATCAAAAATATATAGCCCTGATTTGTAATCACTTGTTTACTCTATTCTCCTTTTACTTAAAAATTTTACTAAGTACACTTGTTTTTGTTTTTTCAACACTCTTATCACTATAAGACATACTTGATATATCTCCTTCTACTATTACTTCTGAAGTATCTATACTTAATTTATTTATTCTTATATTTTCTCCTTTTACCGTTAACAATCCAAGTTCGGTTTCAACTATTACTACTTGGTCATCAAAACTTAAAACATCAAGAACACCAGAAATACTTAATTTTCCCCTGTTTTCTAATATGAGATTTTGAATTACACCTGTTGTAGTAACTTTTCTTTCATCTATTGTCATAACTCCCCTACCTCCTATATTTTTATTGCTAAAATATATATATTCAAGGTTTGTCTATTTTAGAACAAGAAAAAGAAAAGAACCAAAGAAAATTTCTTTGATTCTTTAAGTTAGTTAATTAGCAAAATCTTGTTGACATTGTTTTGATAAGTCTATATGGACCAACTCGGAAAAGGACATCATTTCCAAGTATTCCAATGTCTTTGGCTTTTACGCTTTCGAAAGCATCTTTTGCAAGTTGTTCTTTGATTTCTTTTTCTCCATGATTAAAAAGAATTAGCTTTTTGTTAGTAAATTCATTTAACAATTCAATTATCTCATCTTCTTTTGCATGTGAAGAAAATTGATTTGTATACAGGACATCTGCCAGTTTTATCTTTATTACACCTCCAATTTTGACCGTGTCACCTTCTTTTGCTTCTTGTAAATCTCTGCCAAGAGTTCCTTCAGCCATATATCCAGTAAAATGAATAAGACCATCATGTTTTGTAATAACTTCTGGTATGTGCATTTGTGCTGGACCATATGAGCCCATTCCTGCAGAAGTTACAATTATTTTTGGATTAGGATCTTTCATAATTGCATATCTTTCTTCCTTGTAGATATATTTTAAATCTTTTGGAAGGAAGTCCTGCATATCATCTTTGAACCCTAAAGTTTGTGCTTGACTTACAAAAAGATTCGTATAACTTTGACTAAGTTTGCCATCAAGATAAATCTGATAAGACTTCGGAATTATTTTTTCTTCCTGCATAAGTTTTAAGTTATACAATAGCTCTTGTGTTCTTGAAAATGAAAAAGCAGGAATAACAATATGTTTTTTACCTTTTTTAATAGCCTTTTCAATATTATCCTTAAATGTGTACTGAATTTCCGACGAATTCATATCACCATAAGTTGATTCACAAATAATGGTGACTGGTAAATTTAATAATTCTTTTGGTAATGGTTCCACATCAAAGAAAATATTATCCTCTTTGTAGTCACCAGTAAAAATTAAGTTAATATCATCTGCAAAGTATGATGATATTTTCACATGAATAATACTTGCTCCTGGAACATGACCATTCATATAAAATGTAACAACTACATTTTCAGCTACTTGAATTGGTTCAGCAAATTCACAACCTCTTATTTTAGATAATGTTTCAGTTACATCATCTTTGTCATATAAAGGCTTTTGATTGTTAATTTTTGCTTTCTGTTCTAGGATTTCGACTGTATTGTTCCATGCTCTTTTTAAAAACATACTTGTTCCTTTAGTCGTATAAATGTTTTTATTAAAACCTCTTTTTACAAGTAAAGGAATCCGACCAATATGGTCTAAATGATTATGCGTAATTAAAGCGAAATCCAAATTTTCTGGTTTGAATGGAAAATCTTTGTCATTCAATTCATTGTATTTTGCTTCTTGAAATAAGCCACAATCAACAACAAATTTTACAGTTTTCTTTAAAATTGCATCTTTTACAACACAAAATAGACAAGATCCTGTAACTTCTGGATGTAATGCCATGATATCAACATACAGCGGATTTTTTGAGCCTCTCATATATTATCCTCTCCTTTTTTTAATGTGTTTTGAGTCTCAAAACCTATTTAATGACTAACTTTTCTCCTTTCTATCGTTAAAGATATATCTCTTTAACTTTAATATATTAATAGGTATGGCTCTATTATACTCTTTGTTTTTTTAAAACTCAATCATTTATAACATTTTTGTGTATTTTTTCTAATATTTTATCATCAACTAGTTGTTTAAAAGTAATCGTTATTTTTGATTGAAAAACTTCAAATTCTAGCATTTCCAGTTTTTCTTTTTCAATTATATTCAAAATTTTTCTTATTACATCAATATTTCTAATTATTCCATTACCTATAATAGAGATTCGAGAAAGGTCTTTTTTTACAATACTTTTAATAGTATTTTCTTCTATAATATCTGAAATTACTGTTCCTGGTTTATTATTAAAAGTGGATTTTGTAATAATAGGAATCTTATATCTTTCAGCAATTTCAATACATCTATTATGAAGAACTCTAGCTCCTTCATTTGAAATTTCACTCATTTCCTCATATGAAATAGCAGAAAGTTTTTTTGCAGATTTAACTTTGTTTGGGTCAGCAGTATATACTCCGGTCAACATCTGAAAAAATATAACAATTTTTAGCTTGAAGAGCTGCAGCTATTGCAACAGCAGTAGTATCAGAACCACCTCTACCTAATGTAGTTATGTTTAAATTTTCATCAATTCCTTGAAATCCAGCAATAATGACAATTTTTCTTTTTTTTAATTCCTCTTTAATCCTTTTTATATTTATTTTTTTAATTATTGCATTTTGATTATCACTATTAGTAATTATTCCGTGCTTGCCATCCTGTTAAAGAAATAGCAGGATATCCAAGAGAATTTAATAAAATGCTAAGCTTACTTATAGAGACTTGTTCTCCTGTACTTATTAAAGTATCTAATTCTCTAGAGTTTCCTTTTATATTATCAGTTAATTCTTTTGCTTCATTTAATAATTTATCTGTGGTTTTTCCTTGTGCTGATAAAACTACTACAATATTGTTTTCTTTTTCATATAGGTCGATAATTTTATTAGCTACTGTTTTTAGTTTTTCATTATCCGCAACTGAACTTCCACCAAATTTTACTACAATAGTATTCATTAGTAGCACCTCTTAAAATAAATATATAGAGTAAGTTTTATTTTAAACCTACTCTATATATTGTATGTTTTTTAGTATTATAAGTTTACTTAAAATTATTTGTGATTAAATTCTTTTAAATAACTTTCCATAAATCCATTTAAATCTCCATCCATTACACCTTCTACATTCCCTACTTCGTAATTTGTTCTATGGTCTTTTACTAAAGTATATGGACAAAAGATATATGAACGAATTTGGCTTCCCCATGCTATTTCTTTTTGTTCTCCTTTTAAATCTTCAATTCTTTCTTTGTGCTCTTTTTCCTTTAAGTCAAATAATTTGGATTTTAACATCTTCATTGCTGTTTCTCTATTTTGTATTTGTGAACGTTCAGATTGACATGCTACAACAATATTTGTTGGAATATGAGTTATTCTTACTGCAGATGAAGTTTTATTTATATGTTGTCCTCCTGCTCCAGAAGCACGATATGTATCTACTTTTAAATCATCAGGATTTATCTCAATTTCTATATCATCTGTAATCTCTGGTAATACTTCAACAGAGGCAAAAGATGTATGCCTTCTTCCTCCGCTATCAAATGGAGAAATTCTAATTAATCTATGTACACCCATTTCACTTTTCATATATCCATAAGCATTTTCTCCTAAAATTTCAAATGTAACACTTTTTAAACCTGCTTCTTCACCTTCTAAGTAATCTAGTTCTGTCAATTTGAAATCATTTTTATTTGCCCATCTTGTGTACATTCTATATAGCATTTCAGCCCAGTCTTGTGACTCAGTTCCCCCTGCTCCTGGATGTATTGATACTATTGCATTATTTTCATCATATTTTCCTGTAAATAAAGTTTCTAGTTCTAATTTATTTATATCTTTTTCTAGTTTTTTCGTTGATTTGATTATTTCTTTTGCATCGTCTAAACTTTCTTCTTGTTCTATTAATTCTGTTAATTCTAATAAATTTTCAAGTTCTTCTTTTAATTCTTCATATTTACTACATTTTGCTTTTATATTTTTGATTTTGGCTAATACTTTTCCAGAATTTTTTTGGTCATTCCAAAAATCACTTTCTAAAGTTTTTCCTTCTAATTCTTTTAATTCTTTTTCTAGTTTAGCAATGTCAAAGAGATTCACCTAATTCTTGCAATTTGTTTTTAAGTATTTCTAAAAGTTTTGTATTTTCTTCTAATTCTAACATTTTATCACTCTCCTTAATCCTTTTTATTATATATTATTAAGAAAAATAGGTCAATAAGAAAATTTTAAACATAAAAAGATGCACTGTAAGAAGAATATATTGGTTATTTTGTTTATAAAATGCAAACGTGAGCAACGGTATCAAGGAACTATGACTTAAGGCAAATACATTATTTAAAATATAGTCGCCAAAGTATTGTATTTTAGTTACTTGATTTATTATTAATTATATGATAATCTTTAATTAGTTATTTTGAAAATAAAAGGGAGGAAAAAAAAATGATTTTAGGATTGCAACAAAAAATCAAAGACGGAGTTAAGGGAATAGTTGATTATTATTTTGATGTATTACCTACAAAAGAACAATATGCCAAAGTTGAGGAAAGACCTTATGAATGGCTTACCTTATATCTTAACGAAGATAAATATGAGTTTATTGGAAAAATAAAAATGATAGAAAGCGTTCAAGCAGAATTTATATATCCATATTCAAGCAACTGGACTCGTACACCTGGATTATACATAGAAAAAAATGGAAATTTATTTGCTGACACTTATTCAGAAGCAATGAAAGTTGGTAAGGTAAATCTATTTGGACATGAATTGCCTTTTAAACGTAATGTACTTTCTACAGTTTATAAATTACCTGATGGACATTTTTATATGTTATTTAAGGTAGGTTTTCCAAAAAAGAATTCTTATTATATGTGTATTTATAATGAAAAACAAGAATTAATTTCTATAATTGAAAGAAGAGCTTATTACAATGATAATTATAGAGCTATTTTATATATTGAAGATGATAAATATATCCCTATTACAATAGTAATAGCTTTTCACAAAATATGTTTAATTCCAGGTGGTTCAGTAAATGGAACAGATGCATCTGCACCTCCATATGTATCTAGATATGAAGAAGAAAAAGTTTTATTTAAACAAGATTTTTTAGACCGTGTCATAGAAAAAAATAAAAAAGAATATCCAGGAAAATAAGAACCTGACCCGACATAGCAATCAAAGATTGCAGCCCTAGTACCCCGAAACCTTGTTGTCTAATCGAGTAGAGAATAAATAATTATTTTATTTATTCCCTCTCACACCACCGTACGTACCGTTCGGTATACGGCGTTCAATTTGTACATTCAATATGTACTTTTGTATATTGGTCTAGTAGAAATACTAGACCTCTCTTTCTGCGCGACAGGCATGTCGCACAAAAATTAAAGATTAGAGCCTAAACTATAATCTTCTTTTTTAAATTCCAACTTATGGCTGGATACACCGCTTTTTTAAGTTCCACTTATTTGCTGGATTCACCAACTTTTTAGCTATTTTGTATAGCAATAATATTATATGCATTTTTTATAAATTTATTGCCTACTGTACTTTAAATATATCATATTTTTGTATAATAATTAATATTTTTTGTGAATTTTATTTAAAAACCAAATTCTGTATCTATTTTATAGAAATAGTGATGATATGTTCTTACATCATTATCATCACATATGTATATTAGTTCTGGGTCATTTTTATTTATTTTTAAATAAAAAGTTTTTCCCTGATAAGTGAATGTAGAACTTTCATTATTATAAGCATCTTGCTATTTTTCATTAAAGGTTATTGGCTTATCAGCCTTCTTTTTGAGAATGCACTGTAAGAAGAATATATTGGTTTTTTGTTTATAAAATCATGTTAATAAATTTTTTTCTATAAATTTAGCCACACCATCTTTTTCATTGCTATATTCTGTAACAAAATCAGCCTTTTCCTTTAATTTATTATTTCCGTTAAGCATTGCTACTTTATTTTTACACACATTAAACATAGAACAATCATTTCTTCCATCTCCAAAACACATGGAGTAATTTCTATTCAAATCTAAATATTCCAATAAAATTTTTATTGCTGTTCCCTTATCATTTGAATTATTGTAAATATCTAATTCATAATATATGTTATTTTTGACATCGTGTTGACATATTGGAGCTCCATATTCCAAACTTGTAAACTTATCAACAAAAGATATTAATTTTTTTATTGCTTCATAAGAATCGGATTCTGCCACTATCTGAGTTATATCATCATCAATTAGGCATAAGCTAGATATCATGTCAGCATCTTTTCTCGAATTTAAAGTCCTAAATCTTTTATATATTGAATTAAAAGTTAAATCTATATTATTTTCTAATGAAAATTTCCATATGCTTTTTAATAATTTGAAATCTAATTTGCTCTCATATATTTTTTTGTTGTTTTCATAATCAAAAATAAGAGTTCCATTGCTTGAAATGACTATTGGACTCGCATTAGCTATTTTACTTTTTTGAATCACATCATTGTTTGACCTCCCTGAACACAATACTACATAAATACCTTTATCAACAAGTCTCTTTATAATCTTTCTTGTATAATCTGTAATTATTCCATGATTATTTGTTAATGTTCCATCTATATCAACAAATATGATTTTTAAATTTTCCACTCTTTCTTTTTCCTTTCAATTACTAAATTTTATATTCGCATTGTTATTTTCAATATTAATTTTACTATGTAAAAGAAGGAAAATCAACAAAATTCGCAAAAGTGTTGAATTATGTAAATAAACGTACTATAATTATAATATAAATTACATAGGAGGTTAGAATAATGCCAACAATCAAATTAAATTATGTAACGAATGTCACATTATATACTGGTGACAACAGCCCTTGGTATTGTACCTGTTCGTGTCCTTGTTGTTCTCAACGCAAACGTGAGCAACGGTACCAAGGAACTATGACTCAGGCAAATACATTATTTAATATGTTACCCAACTTGAAACAACTTTATATTTTTGGTAATCCAGATCCAACTGTAGATGTCGACTTTTGTCATCAGCTAATGAAAATTTCAGTATCTAAAGGAATTAATGTATGTACCTCTACTTCCGGTATCGGAGGAATCGATTTTTATGAAAAACTCTTAAGAGGAATTCCTAGCTCTATAGTAGATTATGTATCTGTCAGTATTGATACTGTAGACGAACAAAAACTAAGCATTCTCAAGGGAAGACACTATTCATTACAAAAATCTATAGAGGGAATTAAATGGCTTTTAGAAAATGGATACATCGTGAAAATTCAGCCAACATTGTGGTCATCAAACTTCAATGATGTTGAGGAATTAATGGAGTATTTTATTCATATCGGAATACATTGGTTCACATTTCACATTGGCTCCCTTGAGTCCGGAATATCGCTTCCTACTCATCAACATTTAACCATTGAAGAGCTAAAGAACGTTCATGATACTATTCAAAGGGTTATAGATAGACACAAAAATGAACATATTATAGTTCGTTGTCCTGTTATTTATCCAGAACTCTGGCATAATGATGACTCAAAATGGTACTGCATGAAAAGCTCCACTATTAGTGAATTAATGGTCGCTTTTACAGAAAAAGGTATCAAAGCAACTCACGTTCCTATGGCAAGTCTTATTAATGAAGAATTCTTTTTTTATTTTGAGGAAGGACGTGATGAAATTCAATTACCAACAATAAAAAAAGAAGGCGTTTGTCCAATATCAAATGAACTTAGTGGTAGTAGTAAAACACTTTGCCGGTATGTTTCAAGATATTGGTAAACCTCGTCAGATTTTAATTAAAGTCCAAACTCAAAAGTGCTATCGATTCATCTTAGAATGATAGCACTTTTGAGTTTGGAAATTAAAAATTTTACCATCCTTCTGTTGTATAGAAAGTAATATTCTTATTATATTCTTTACAATAATATGCAACATATTTAATTAACAATTTTGTAAAGTAAAAAGTAAAGGTAGTTGCCAAAGTATAGTATTTTACTTACTTAAATTTATTATTTATTGATTTTTGCCACAACAGTTCTTATACTTCTTACCGGCTCCGCATGAAGTAGCTGCTTATGTATTATCAATATATTTAATATTTATAATATTATTGATATTTCAGGCTTTTTGAGGACTAAGTAACATTAAAATTATCAATATTATTAGTATTATTTTTATTATAAATATCATTTTTCTGTGGACAAATCGTGGACAATGTCAACATCCGTTTACCACACTCATTATATTCTATTACCAAATATAATCAAATGTATAAATTATCTTTTTATACATTATTCGTTCTTATTATATTATTTTTTTAAACAATAGTCAATGAGTAAGAAAATTACAAGAAATCATAAGAAAATTACAAGAAATCATAAATCAATTTTATATTTAATTATTTCTTTTATGGTTTTTGATTGTATTATGCTGTCATATATATCAGTTGCATATTTGCGAGATTCTTCTGTGCTTGATATGTAAAAATTTTCTGTTGTTTCGATATTTTTATGTCCTAAAATATCTGCAACATCTCTGATTTCAACTCCATTTTTTAATATTTTAGTTGCATAACTTCCTCTTAAATCATAAAACCTACTCTTAATTCCTAATTCATTACGAATAATCTTAAATGGTGAACGAGTTATATCTGTTCCTGTATAAGTCCCATCTTCTTTAGTAAAAACTAAATCTATATCGTTTTCATATTTTTCGTTAGGATTATTTTTTACTATTCGCATTTCTTTTATTTTGCCAGAAGTATTTTTTACATATTCAATATGGTAATAGACATATCTATCTCCATAAAGTTTTTTCAAATAATCTTGTTTATTTTTGTAATTTCGCAATGCAAACAATAAAGTATTGCTTATATGAATTTTCCTTGTTCCTGATTTAGTTTTTGTGCTTCCCAAAAACCATCTTCCCTTATCATCTTTTGGTTTATCATATACATTGTGCTTAATATTTATAGTTCCGTTACTAAAATCTATATCGTCCCAAGCTAATGCACATACTTCTCCTGTTCTCATTCCTGTATAACAAGCTGTTAAGAACACACAAGTAAATGTATCGTTATCTTTAAATTTGTTTAATATTTTATCTATTTCTTCTTGAGTATATAAATGTTTTATATTTTCTTGCATTTTGTCGAATCGTGGCAATCGTAAATCTCTAGCAGGATTATACTTTATAAATCCATAAATATTACAAGCATCTCTAAAAGATCCTTTTAGTACCTTTAAAATATTTTTAAAATATGCTGGTGCAAAATTATTTTCTTCACAAATTTCAGTTATAAATGAATTAAGTTTTACACTTGTCAATGTTGATAATCTATATTTGCCTAATTTAGGAACTATGTGATTTTTTATTATATTCTTATATGCTTGTATTGTGTTGTATTTTAAATTTATTTTACAATAATTTTCTAACCAATAATCTAAATAATCAGTATATGATATATTACATTCTTTAAATGGAATACCTGCGTTCAAATATTCCGTATATGCTTTATTTCCTTCTTCTTGTGCCTCTGCTTTTGTTTTGAATCCCGATTTTGTTATCCATTTTCGCTTTCCTTTTGCAGGAGCTATTTCAAATTGATATTGATATACTTTACCTCTCTTTTTTATATTTACATTAGCCATTATATATTATCATCTCCTACATTAGCAGTTAACTTTTTAATATTTGTCAAATCTGAAAGATCATTTCCTTCGTTTTCAATCAAAAATTTTTCTAATGTAGATTTTAATATTTTTGTACTTCCAAGTTTTAAAGCAGGTAGGTAACCTTTTTCTATTAAAGTGTATATATAGTTAGGACTAGAATGTAAAATTTTAGCCACTTCTTGAACTGTATAAATTAATCTTTCACTCATTATTATCATTTCCTCTCCAAAATAAAAAAGTCAGCATTTGCCAACTTTTTATTTTTCTTTATTTAATAAAATTTCTGCATATTTTTCTGCCTCTTTTTTAGAATGTAATTCTTGTAAAGGCTCATAAAATATTTGCATATTTTTTATATTTACTTCATTTGCAGAATTTAGTAAATTATGTAATGCAATTAAACCGTATGAAACAACTTGTTTCCAATTATATATTTTTCTCTCCATCATAACCTCCAAAATTATTTTTTATTTATTTTCTTTTCTTGATATTCATTCAAATATTTAATCTGTTCTTCATCTTCTAATTCTTGTTCTTCTGGGGTTTTTTTACTCCCACCTATAATAATTAGAATTAAAGGTAATCCAATTAATATAAACATTAATATAGCCATTGAAATAATATCTAACATTTCTTTTGCCTCCGATTTTCTAATTAGGGCTATTGGGGGAATAGCCCTAATTTAGATATTTTTCTTTTTTACTTTTTCCCATTTGTTAGACTGCTATTGTTTCTAGCAACATTGGAATTTCACCAACCAGAACTCTGGCTTGTACTCATTGCGTGTGACGCACCATTATAAAAGTATTATGGACTACCTTTATAACTTTACGCTCGTGCTGTGACTATACAAAAGTTTCCTAAACTGTCTTCACAATAAGATAACATTCCTATTGTTAATTTAAGTGGTCGATAACCCACCTAAAACGCAGCTCTTGTATGATCTAACAAATACATTATTCAATTTTCAATGTGCAATCCATACCAGAAGTTTTTTACGCTTCTACTATGAACAGCACTTGAAAACGAAAAAGGTTACGTTTTTTTTATAAATTTTTTTATTTAGCCAATTTTTCTGCAAAATTTTCTTCTTTTACTACACTAATTGCGTATTCAATTAAAATACTCTTTAAATCTTGGTCTATAACATTTTTTTCATTTAAGGAATATTTATCAATAAGAGGCATTATCTTTCCTATTACTAAAATCATTGACACTTCATCTGTTCTTGCCTTTACTAATATTTCATAAAATTTTGTTCTATTTTTCATAATTTCCCTCCATATATTTTTTCAAATTATTTATTGCTCGTAATTTCAACTGTTTTACTGCATTTTCGTTTATATTCATTTCTTCAGCAATAATTTTTATTTTTTTATTTTCATAATAGTATTTAACTATTACTTTTCTTTGATTATCATTTAATTTATTTAAAGCAAATTTCAAATCTCTTTTACTAAAAAAAGAATGGTCAGAATTACCCCTATTAGATAACTCTTCCCATTCTTCATTAGACATAGATATTTCCTTTTCTAATAAATATTTTTTATGTCTTAAATAATTTAAGCGTCTGTTTAATAAAGCCTTTCTCATATAATTTATGTACCTTGCAAATACAATATCGTTTGAAAATTCTTTTTCTTGATATATACATTTTTCGTCAATATCCTTTCTTTTCATTTTCTTTCTCCAATCTTCTTAGATTGGACAAATGCCTGAAAAATCAAAGAAAGTTATTAACTTATAAAACTTATCTTTTTATTTTCTATTTAATTATTACCCCATATCTAATCCCCCCATAACAAAAGTCTGTAAAATAATACAGCATATTTTTTAGCATCTTTTGAATCTTATTTTTTATCTACTGTGCTTTAATATACTTCCTTTAATTTTACAGACTTCTGTCCTAGAAAAAAGAATATACTCTTTTTTCTAGTTTGTCATAAAATCAGCAACAATCGGAAAAAATACGCAAAAATCAGCTTATTTTGTCGAATAGTTTAAGGCTATATAGCCAATGGTCATTCATTCTTCCTTATGGTAAAATTTGTATATCATTATTAGGAGGGTGTTATTATGGTTAAAATCATAATTGCCAATAATAATGATATTTTTTACAACAGCTTATCTAATATTCTTTTGCAAGATGAACTAAATATTGAACTAACAAAAGTACCACCAAACAAGTTAGGAAAACTAATTTGTAAAATCAAACCAAAAGATAATGTAATAATATTGGACTCAAAAACTTCAGTTATATTTGTAAAAAATATATTGAAGAATGCAATTGAAAATGTAGATACTAAAAAAGTGAATATCATTATTTTGGTGATCAATTCTGATAGCATATCCAATATTAAATACGAATACCATTATCACTTTTTTAAAACTTCTAATCATACAAATTTACTTGATATTGTAAAACTAGTGTCTGATTCCTTAAAAGATTGTTTAGAAATAGAAAAATCAATTAATGATTTATTAAATAGTCTTGGATTTACTTATTATTTTAAAGGAACTATTTATTTGAAGGATGCAATTCTATTTGCATATACTGAACGAAATTTATTATATGATACAAAAGCGCTTGTGAAAAAAGTTGCAAAAAAATATAAAATAAAAAACGATAGAATTGTTCGCTCTGATATGGATAGAGCCTTAAATAGTATGCTAACTTATATTAATAAGGATAAAATTTACAATATTTTTGGAAAACATTATGATGGAAGAATAATTAGTTTAAAATATTTTATTGACTTGTGTATTCGATATTTAGAAGAACAACGATATTGCTGTTTAGAAAATTAAAATAGGAACTACCCTCCACAAAGAAAAGCAGTTCCTTTGGTATAATATTGTATAAGAATTCAAATTGCAATCAGTTTCTTATACAATATAGATTTTATCATTCAAATATATCTAATTTATATCTAATTTATAAGTTCACTTTAAAAATGAGGGAATTATTTTAGTTGTTACAAATTTATCATTATTTTCTGTATTTACGATTAAGCCATCTTTTTCTAGCCTAAAATTATTCTCAAAGCTTTTCCATCCAGTAGTTTCTAGTTGTAAATAATTAATGTACTTTTCTAAAGTTTCATTATTCAATGTTATATATTTTTCCTTTACTGTAAAATCTATAATTTTATTAGTCTCATTTTCTATCATAAAACTTGCTATTGCATTTTCATAATCATCATTAGTATAAATATTTATTTTAGAGTATTGTATCAATCCACTATCATAATCCCACACTCTATAAATAACATAACCTTTAGAAAATTGTTCATAAAATTCTTGTTTTATAATATTCCTTTTTACTAACTCATCAACTTTATTTAAAATATTTGATTCATCTTCTATAACAACATTATTATTTTCTATGTTTATCAGTTTTTCTGCATCCATAAAATAGTCTGAAACACTTACATTGTATTGAACATTATTGTATATACTATAGATTGTTTTAATTAGTTCTGCTTGAATATTATTTTCATCTACATTTTGAATATTAGAATTTATAGTATAATCTTTTGCTAATAATTTATTTTCTTGAAGTCTTATCATCACTAATGGTACAATAAATGAAATTATAATAATAAGTAAAAGAATGAAATATGTTAATACATTTTTAAACTTCGTCATTTGCCACCTCCAGATACATACTTACCTTTGTTCCTTTACCTAATTTACTTTCAATAATTAGTTGACTCTTATGGAGTTCAGCTATTTTTTCACATATAGAAAGACCAATTCCATTTCTTCCATTGTTTCTTGCTCTCGCTTTATCTACCATGTAAAAGCTTTCTGTAATTCTTGGTATTTCTTCTTCTGGAATTCCACAACCACTATCTATAACAGATACCTTATATTTTCCTTTTTCCCTTTTACCTATTATTTTAATCAAATAATCTTTTGGATTTGCTTTTTTACTATTATCTATCAAATTTCTTAAGCAATCTTCTAGTAATACTTTATCAGCCAACACATAACTTTTTTCTACATCTAATTGAAGTCTAATATTACCCAACTCATCTTTTGTAGTATTATATAGCTCATTCATAAAACTGTTTATATCTACTTTTTCTATGTTAATATTTTCTTTTGATAATCCCATTAAATCCATTAGCTTATGAGATAATTTTTCTAATCTTTTTGCCTCATTAAAAATATAGGTGGCAGATTTTATATTTGTTTCATCATCATATTTTCCACTTTTTAAAATATCAGCATAGCCTATAATAGATGTCATAGGATTTTTTAATTCATGCGTAAAATTAGTTATAAATTCTTCTCTTTGCTTTATAGAAAGATTCAAATCATCTATTTTCTTTTCAATTGTTTCAATCATCATGTTAAAACTTTTAGCAAGTTCTCCTATTTCATCATTTGATTTTAATTTAATTCTTTCATTATATTGCCCTTTTGCTATTTTTTTGCTAGTTTCATTTAATTTTATAATAGGTCTAGTTAGTAATATAGATAAGATACATATAGATATTGCCGATATCAAAATAACTGCTATATCAATTTCATAAAAGTATGTTAATTGTCTATTTCTTTCTGTAAAAACATTTGTTATATCATACCTGCTAATCAATATTATTTTAGTATCATTGATGTCTAATTTTGAAGATATAAACATATATTTATTACTTTCAATATCATTTATAATATATGTTATATTTTCAGCATTTTTTAATTTTTCAAAAGTTGTATTATCTATTTCCATATTAGAATATACTTCTTCATCTTCTATATAAATACAAAATTTTCTTGAATTTTCAAGATATGAATTTAAATTTCGTGCATAGCTATTAACTTCCGTTTTTGATATTTCCCCATTTTCATCAATTTTACTATCTATATTATTCTTTAAGCCATATCTTTCTAATTTATAAGAATCTATATTTTGACTTAATGTTTGCTCAAACGAATGTTCAAAATTGCTATTTATTATTGCCATTCCTGCAATAGAAAATATTATTGAAATAATTGCCATAACAGATAGTATAATTTTTAGTGTAAACTTCATCCTACTTTTCCGTTTCCTCTCCATTAAAAATATAACCAACTCCATGAATCGTTTTAATTCTGTCCTTTAAATCTAATTTCTTTCTTATCCTTTGTATGTGTAATGTAAGTGTTGTTGTATCTAATTCTTCATCTCCCCATACTCTTTCATAGATATTTTCTCTTTTTAATGCTTTATTCTGATTTTCATATAAATATATAAATAAATCAAATTCTTTAGGCGTTAGTTTTACTTCTTTTCCACCCTTCTTTACATTTCTGCTTTCTAAATTTATTTCAATATCTGCTATATTTACTTTTTTATGACATCTTCTAATTACTGCTTCTACTCTTGCTAGTAGCTCATCAATTTCAAATGGTTTTACTATATAGTCATCTGCTCCTAAACTTAAACCTTTTACCTTATCTTTTAATTGTCCTTTTGCAGTTATAAATATAACTGGTGTTTCCATTGTTTTTGCATATTCTAATAGTTCATAGCCATTAAATTTTGGTAGCATTATATCCAACAAAACTAAATCATACCTACCTGTTTCTATTAAATTTGCTCCATTCTCTCCGTCTAACGCATAGTCAACTTTATATCCATTATGACTTAATGCAATTTTTATTAAATCTACTATTGGAAATTCATCTTCTACTACCAAAATTTTATTCATAGCTAAACCTCTCATTTACCAAAATTCTTACATAAACTTTTATAACAAAATCCACCTAATACAATTGGAATTATTAAATATAACCAATATAAATTCTGACCTGAAAGTAATATTTTGCTTACATTTAGCATTTGACTTACACTTATTACATTTGCAAACTCAAATTTAAGTTGTGTTAATATTATTGGAATCAGTAATATGCTACTTGTTGCTAAAATAGTATAGGTTGTATTTTTAAGTTTAAAAGAAATCCATAATATAAATAATATAATACTGTCAAATACTATAAATCTAATCATATACATTATTACTATATACTCCAAAATACTCATAGTGGTTGGCAGATTTGAAAATTCAGACATACTTGTTATACTGGCTGTAATGTTACTAAATCCGTATATTTCTCCAATTTTTATTATTTCTGGAACAATGCTAATAGCAAATATAATTAAACTTGCTAATATGCATACCTTTATTTTATTTTTCGCTGTATATTTTTTCCCTTTTGGTGTGGTATTTAATATTTTAATCATTCCAGTTCTATATTCCATTATGAATATTCCTGTAAAGCACATAATACTAACCATTATTATATAAATATCACTCTCTAAAAAAGAGTTTTTATTTACTCTTAGTAAATCTTTATACCCAGTATCATAAACAAATTCAGCTTTTGGGTTGTTTTTAATATATTGATATTGATTATATACCTTCAAAAATACTTCTTGTGTAGAAAGTATTTGATTGTAAGGTTCTTTATATCTTTCTGCTTCTTCTTGTGTGATTTCTCCATTCATAACTTTTTTATCTATATTTGTTATTGATATTTGTGCCTGTTCGTATTTTTCTTCTTCTGCTTGAATAAATTTTTCCTTATCAACTGTAAGTTCTCCTTCTAGTGATGTCATATAGTTTTTATATATGTTCTCGTTAAATGAAATATTTTTGTTTATATGATTTAAGCAATATATCTGAAATACTACAAATAAGATAAGAACAATTATTACTTTGTTTGTTACAAATATTTTAAATGCTTCATTTGCAAATATACTATGGTTTATATGTGTTTTAAAAAATTTAATTTTTCCTAATTTCTTAAAAAGATAATTTTCTCTTATTTGTAGGTCTTTCTTTGTATTAAAAATATATACATTTGCAGCTCCTAATGTTAACAACAATATTATAGCAAAAAACATACTTAAAGTTAATATATTTTGCATATTTCCTAATATATTTAAGTTAGTATATGTTTTAAATATTCCATTTACTTCTATCAGATTTATAATATTCACAACTCTGAATACATTGAAATTTGATATAGGATCAATTGTAATATATAAAATATAACTTATTCCAAATATTCCAATTAGAGTTATATAACTAGATATATTATTTCTTGAAACACTTGAGATTAAGAGTATCATTAGCGATATAATGAAAAGCATTATTATTTTTGTAATTATAAATAATACTAAATATTGCCATATATTTATTTGTAATGTGCAATAAATAAATGTATTTATAGACTGTATACTAGCATTCAAGTTTCCATAGCCAATACTTATTCCATAATATATAAAATTTATGCCATACATAATTATTGAGATGGCTATAATGTAAAGAAACATTACTATTATCTTTGAAAAAATAGTCTTACTTCTTCCATTTTTTGTACTTTTAATAAGGATCAATAAGTTTTTTTCTCGTTCTTCATATATAATGATTACAGCAATTACAAATATCAATAAAATAATAAATATATCTGTTACTCCCATTTGTGTAAATGTGTTTATTCCTTTGGAAGGTGTAAAAGTTACTTCTGTATTTTGCATTTTTTCATATTCTTTGGCAGTATCTTTTATATTTTTACTAGAAAAATCATCTTGTGAATCTTTAAAAATGGATATTGTTTCTAAGTTTTCTGCTTTATCTAATATATCTTTTACAATTTGCTTATAATTTTTGCTTTCTTCATACTCATTTTTTATTTCTTCCCAAAAAGATAATTCTTTTCCTATATCCCCTGTATATTTATATGTAGCATTTTCAAAATCAGCTATATATTTTTCATAAAGATTTTTATTTTCTTGTTTAACACTTTCAGAGTATTCTCTCATATAGTCATTTTCACTATTTTCTAAATTTTTAATATTATTAATTATATTATAAGCATAATTTTTTTCATATTCACTTTCTATTAAATCGCCTTTTTCTTCTTCAGATAAATCTTTTATTTCCATATTTAAAAGTTTATATGCAGAATTAGGTATCTCATTTTCATTCAATTTATTTGTGATATGAATTATAATAATATTTGCTAAAATTAAAGCTAATAGGGTAAATATGAACAGTTTATTTGTGAATATTTTGAGGAACTCGAACTTAATTATTTTTTTCAAAACTATTCTCCTCCTTATTCTCAAAAATATTCATATAAACATCTTCTAAATCTCCATTTGGTGCGTACTTTTCTATTAACTTTTCAGGAGTGTTTTTTTCTATTAAAACACCCTCTTTTAATATTACAATTTCCTTTGCAATATTCTCAATATCTGGTACTATATGTGTTGCAATTATGACGATACTTTTACTAGAAAGCTCTTGCATTAGTTTTTTTACTCTTACTCTTTCTTTAGGATCTAATCCTGCTGTAGGCTCATCAAAAATGATAAGTTTTGGATTACCTAAAATGCAACTTGCAATAAGTAATCGTTGTTTCATTCCTCCAGAATACATATTTATCTTTTTATCTAATTCATTTTGTAAATTTACTTTTTTAGCTGATTCTTCTATTTGTAATAATATTTCTTTTTTAGGTATATCTTTTAATACTGCAATATAATTTAAGAATCTTTTTCCTGTAAATCCATTATAAAGACCTTGTTGCTGTGGCATATATCCTAATATTTCTCTATATTTAACTCCTAATGTCTGATAATCAATTCCATTCCATAATATTTCTCCATTATCTGCCTTCAAATTGTCTGTAATAATATTCATAAGAGTTGACTTTCCTGCACCATTCGGTCCTAGCAAACCATATAACCCATTGTCAAATTTTAAATTTATATTATTAAGAGCCACTTTTTTACCATAGCTTTTACTTAAATTTCTAATCTCTAACATATTCTTCCCTCTCAATATTTTTTAATCTGTATTTTGCATATCTATATATTCAGCTTTTGAGTTCCAGTAATCCTCTTTTTTTATTAAAGCATAATTTGTTTTTTCTATATCTTGTTGAGTCGTTCCAGCCCAAGAAGTGTATTCATCTCCCATTTCATACCCAGTTTTTACAAAATAGTAATCATTACTTTCAGATAGTATTTCTACTAGATAATCGTTATCATCCACTAATTTAAAATTTTTATTTTCTTTTGTCGCTAAATCTATATAGTATGCACTATCTACTTTTCCTGTATTTCCAGAATAATAAACATATTGTAATTTATTATCATATATACCTTGAATACTTGCTCCTGTTTTTGGCAATTCATACAATGTTTCTTTTTGCTTAGTTTGTAAATCTAGGCACTCTAATTTAGTATTGTTTATTCCTATAAAATAAACTTTTCCATTGTTACAACTTATCTCAGACATATTTTTATAAACATCTTTATAAATTTCTGTTTCTTCTAAATTTGATAAATTAAACAGTTTTATTACCTTTGTGGAATTATTTAAGTTGTTAATATAGCCTGTATCATCAGTTAAAAAATTTTCAGGATCTTGTTTGTAGTCTATTTCTTCCAATACTATATTATTATTATACACTCCTAATATTTCTCTATTATTACCGTTAAATAGCTCGTCATATTTCCCTGTTTCTAAATTTATTTTTACTAATATTCTTTCTGTTTCAACGGATGTATAAGAGTTACTACCTGTTTCTATACTTTTACTTTTAATAAAAAATGTATATAAATCATTTCCGTTCAAAATATATGTTGTATCTATTTGAACACCTGATGGACATTCAAATACTTTTGTTTTATTTGTTCCATCTAAATTCATTTTATAAATAACTGGTGTTTCTGCTCCTGAACTTTCGTTTATTCCTTCATCTGTTATGACCAAACTATTTCCTCCTGCATTTCCACTTGAAGATACTAAATATAAATTATTATTGTATACAAATATATTTCCCATATCTGCAATATCTAAATATGAACTACATTCTGAAGTATTATGTTTACAGTTTGGCTTGTTGCATAAATAAATTTCTTTTCTAGTTGCATAATCAAAATATTTTATATTTCTATTGGTCTCTCCATCTGCTATGTAATAATATCCTTTATCATAATAATTTGTCTTTCCGTTTTGTACTAAACAAAATTCATCTGATAAATTATTTTTTTCATCACTCTCATTTGTTGTGCTAGATATTACATCTCCTATCTTTTGTTTTTCCTCTTTAGGAATTAAAAAGAAAATTACACTTCCTAAAATAAGTACAATTAAGATTATTAAAATTATTTTTTTTAACATACTTTACCTCCTAAATTTAAAATCAGCAAAAAAAATTTCAATGCTAGTTTTATTCTAACATTGAAATATATCTAAAATATATCTAAGTATGTTTTTAATCTATAATTCGGAATAATATTTTTTATTCATTACAATTATTAACTAAAATTGTAATTTTTAATGCTTTCTTGTTCTTAATTTATCAATAATATAAAAAATAATATCTAAAAATATTCCAAGCATTATACCAAATATGATTTCTTCATTTTTTTCTCCCTGTGCTACTTTTAATATCCTACATAAAAATACTGCAATAATTGGAATAACTATATAAAATAAATATTTTAAATATTTTTTCATAAATCCTCCTCCTACAAATTACTATAACTCTCTCAAATTACAAAATTGTAATTTTAGTGAATAGTAACTTAATTTTCTTTTTTATTAAACATATGGCGTACTTTATCTATTCGATTATTTGGTCTACGTGATTGAATAACTGGTTCACAAGTAGCAATTTGATAACCTTTTAATTCTGTCAAAAAAACTGCTTGCCCATTTGTATATAGAGTTAAAGTATTACGATATTCATTAATACAACGTACAGGAATATGTCCTGTAAAAATAACTTCATCATTTTTTGATTGACTTGTTTCAATTATTGCACAATGTTTTTGTGCATCTTTATATGCACGAGAAAAGTATCCCTCTGGTGTAAAAAGTATAAACGAAAGATATGGCTCTAATAATTGCGTTCCCGCTTTTTTCAATGTTTGTTCAAGTACAATTGGGGCAAGAAAGCGAAAATCCGAGGGAGTACTAACAGGGCTATAATAAACACCATATTCAAAACATATTTTACAATCTGTCACTTTCCAACCATACAATCCTTGCTCCAGTCCATAATTAATACCTTCTCTTACTGCATTTTGAAAACTTTGATTTAAATAACCGAGTGAAACTTTGCTTTCGTACTGTATTCCAGTGCCAATTGGAAGTGGAGTTATTGATAATCCAATTGATGCCCAAAATGGATTTGGTGGTACTTCAATATGAATAGTATAATCTGCCTTTTGTAATGGCTTTTCCAAATAAATTACGGTTGGATCTTCGATTCTTATGTTTATGTGATATTTTTCAATCAACAGAGAACAGATAACTTCTAACTGCACTGTTCCTAAAAAAGAAATGATGATTTCATGTGTTATCGTATCAACATAATAACGTAAAAGAGGATCAGTATCTGCAATTTCTGTAAGAGCATCCAATAATTTTTCTCTCTCTTCTATTTTTATCGGTTCAATTCTTGTTCGTAGTATTGGTACAGTCTTGTCATTCCATACATTGCATGGCAAAATCTTTTCATTTCCTATAATATCGTTCAATCTTAATGTATTGTTAGGTATAATAAAAATATCTCCAGAACAAACTATTTTTGTCTGTATCATTTCCCCATTTGAAGGAATATATATTTCTGTAAGTTTCATTTTCTTTTTTTCTGGCAACATAATTGTATCTCGTAAGTGTAATGTTCCACTATAAAGACGCAAATAAACTAATCTTTGCTTATGGTCTGTATATTCAATTTTAAAAACTCTTCCACATAGTTCTGAATCATTCTCATTCATTTCAGAACAAAAAAGATTTGAAATAGCTTCGATAAGTTGTTGAGTCCCTATATTATTTCTAGCACTTCCATGGTATATAGGAAACAACGAACCTTTTTTAACACACCTATATTCTTCATACATTAATTCTTGTATAGTCAATTTTTCTCCTACAATATATTTTTCTAAAAGTTTATCATTTTTGGAAATTACAGGATCCCAATCATCTAAATCAATGATATTTTTAATTGATATTTCTGGAGTTAATGTTACATTTTGCATAACAATAATATCATTTGAAAGTTTTTCTTTGATATTTTGATAAATATTATTTAAGTTAATTCCATCCTGATCTATTTTATTTATAAAAATAATTGTTGGTATATTCATTTTTTGAAGTGCATGGAATAGTATTCGGGTTTGTGCTTGTACACCATCTTTAGCAGAAATTACTAAAATTGCTCCATCAAGAACAGATAAGGAACGATACACTTCTGTTATAAAATCTGTATGTCCAGGAGTATCTACAATATTGATTTTGTAGTCATTCCAATTAAAAGAAGTAACTGCTGCCTGAATTGTGATTCCACGCTGACGTTCTAAAAACATAGTATCTGTCCTTGTTGTTCCCTTATCTACACTGCCTAATTCTAAAATTGCTCCACTTGTATAAAGCAGACTTTCCGTTAAGGTCGTCTTTCCTGCATCTACATGAGCAAGAATACCAATGTTGATTATTTTCATGGAATTTCCCTCCCTACAAATTTATCTTTTAACTTAAAATCAATATTTGCTAATTTTGTTCTTTTAAACTATTCTCAAAATCAATTATCCACTTTTCTAATGTTTCTACTAATGCTAATTGTTGTTTGAACATTTGTTTTCCAACATTAGGAATATGTTGTCTATGAGAACGTCTTTCATTTAGTAATTCTTTTAATTCTAATATCTTTGATTTTATATTAGAAACAAGAATCTGTTTTTGTTCATCATCTACTAAATCTAAATTCGTGATAATAACATTAAAATCCAAATATAGACTAACATCAGAATTTGAAATATCATTCATAAGTTTATTAAAATAATCATTACCTTTGTTAGTAATAGTATATATTGCTTTATCTGGCATATTTCCCTCTTTCTCTTTATGGCTAACAATATATTCTTTTGATTCTAATTGTAATACTTTCTTATAAATAGACTGTTCACTAATTTTTACCCATCTTGGTATATTACGATATTCTATATTTTTTTTAATATCATAAGCACTTTGTGATTTTTGTTTAATAAGTCCTAATAATACCAAATCTATATTTGACATAATCTCTACTCCTTACTTAATATAATCTGTAACGCCAAGTCTATTTCCAAATGGATCTTCAAACTCGACTGCATTACCAGTTCCAATTTTAAAAGGCTCACTCAAAAATTTTATATCATTATTCAACATTTCTTTATAGAAGATTGCAACATCTTCTACTTCAAACCATATTGTAGGCTTTAAATTCTCAAATTTATTTTTGTCTTTTAAAATTATTGCAGGTTCTTCATTTCCAATATTATAAGCAACCATTCCCTTATCAGAGAAATCAAATTTCTTTTTTAACCCCAATATTTCCTCATAGTATCTTTTTGCTTCTTCCATATTATCTACAGGAAGAAAATAATTGTCATAATTTTTCATATATTTAATGTCCTCCTTTCTACTATAAACTACACTACTATATTTTATAGTAGTTATCGTTAAAAGTCAATATATAATAAAAAAATAGATTAGTTGCACTGAACTAATTTATTTGTATAACTGCCTGTCGTACAAAAAAGACTGTCATTACTGACAATCTTTTTGGTAAATTACTATTTATCTTACTAAATTTTATTACCAACATTTTTCCAATTGGTCTGCTGAATATGAGTCTACATATTTTCCATCATCAAGAGATACCATATATAAGCTATCATTTTTATCTATTATATATCCTTCTTGTCCTCTGTATTTAACTCTAACCTTATCTCCAACTTTAAATTCATCATCATTATTATTAAAAAATCCCATGCTTATCTTCTCCTCATTAAATTATTTTTTTATCATAATGAGTATATCACATTATTATTTTTTTGTCATAATATTTATTAAAAAAGAGAGATTAACTTTTATATTATGCTAATCTCTCTATATTTAACTATTCTTCTTTATTTTTCTTGTGGTTCTGAATTAATATGCATGTTATTCCTAGTAAAGAAAGCAAACCCAATCCTGCAAAGAGTTTCATATTACTATTATCTCCAGTTTTAGGAACTTCTATTTTTTTGTTTTCAAATGTAAATTCTATTGTGTCTTCTTTTTCTTCTATTTGTTCATCATCTACAAATACTCCTTTGTTATTTATCTCTACTTTTACAACTTTATTAGATAATTCATAATCTGTTGGTGCTTTTGTTTCTTTTATATAATAAATGCCATATCTTAAATCTTCAAATATAGCTGTTCCATCTTCTTTATTAGATTGAACTTCTTTAATTAATTTAGTACATTCTGAATCTTCATAAATTGCAAAAGTAAATTTATCTTTAATTGTTTCTTTTGTTTCAGAATCAACTTTAATTACTTTTATATTCTTTAGTATTGGCATATCTTTCATCTCAATTTTCTGAGTTTCTTTGTCTGTTGTAACAGTAAATTCTATTTCTTCAGTAATCTCGTATCCATAAGGAGCTATTGTCTCTTTTAGTATGTAAGTTTGACCTTCTTCTAGTCCTTTGACTTGATGTGGTTCTTTGGTAGAAGTCCATTTGTCTATTACATTTCCTTCATCGTCTACAACCTCTAACTCTGCTCCCTCTAGTTCTTCTCCTGTTGTTAAATCTGTTTTAGTTACTTCTACTAATTTATCTATCATAGTAATTTTTTGATTTTCTTTATCCTCTGTAACAGTAAATTCTATATCAGATGCTTTTACATAATTTCCAACTGCTAACTCTTCATGTAATGTGTATGTTTCATTTTCTTTTAATCCTTTCACTCTGTGTGCTTCTTTTGCTGAAATCCACTCATCTATTATATTGCCCTCTTTGTCTAATACTTGTAATTTAGCACCTTCTATCTCATTTCCAGATATATCTTCTTTAGATATTTCAACTATTTTATCTATCATTGTTACTTTTTGAATCTCATTAGTTTCTTCTACTTTGAATTTTATTTCTGTTGCTAAAACATAGCCATCTGGTGCAATTTCTTCTTTTAGTGTGTACTCTTTTCCAACTGTTAGTCCCTCTATTCTATGAGTTTCTTTAGTAGAAGTCCATGTATCTATAATATTACCTTCACTATCTAAAACAGTTAGTTTTGCACCTGCCAATTCTTTATCTCCTGTTATATCAGTTTTAGAAAATTCTACTAATGTTGTATCATTTTTTACATCTAATTTTTGCTCGTAAATTTTTGTTACTGTATCTTTTTGTTCAAATTTAACTTCATATTTTGTTGTGTTTAAAACTAAACCATCTAAAGTTTTTGTTTCTTCAATTTCATAAGTTCCCATTGGCAAATCACTAATTGTAAGTTCCCCATTTTTAGTTAGATTATATATCTTTATTTCTTGATCTTGCTTATATATAATACTGCCGTCTGCTTTATCAATTATATCTTCTTTTGCTGTTAGCTTAAATTCAATTCCAGATAAGTCTGATAAATCAATTAACGAAGTATCTACATTTTCTCTTATAGCAATAGTTTTGTCTAATTTTATAGTTCCTGTTGGTTGTTCATTTTTTATAACTATTTCTTTTATAAAATCTCCGTCTTTGTCTGTGTCATAATTTTTAATGTTCTTGATTTCAAAAGTTACAGGTTTATCTAATTGTAAAAAGCCCTCAGGAATTTTTATTTCTGTTATTTCATAACTTCCAACTGGTAATTTTAAAGGTGTTGTAACTTCTGCCTTATTATCATTTTCAGAATTATATGAATAATCTGGAATCACAATATTGTCTGCATTTGTTGTAAATGAAGTATATGTTGTGTTTCCGACTTTTTGAGATATTGTTTCTCCTTTTTTGTATAAAATTTCTTTAGTTGCTCTATCGTATATATCTTCAGTCGCTTTAATTTCAAATGTTGTAGAATTTAAAGTTACTGGTTTATTTGTTTTTAAATCTTTCTTTATAAGTTTGATATAAGTTTCTAACTGTTCATTATTTACTACTATATGCTTTGTTTTCTTTGCTATTTCTACAACTTCAGACTCATCTTCTGTAATAGAAAATGTAAAATCAACTGATGTTTCATAATCTGCTGGAGTCTTTGTTTCTTTTACAATATACTTGCCAAAAGGCAATTTATTTTGAGTATACGCATCTCCATTTTCATCTGTTGTTATAATTTCATAAGTTGGAGCTATTTTTTGAGCTTCTGCAACTCTTTTTTCTTCTACTGTTACTAGATTTCCATCTTCATCAATTCCATTCCATACTTCTTCATAAGTGTAGCCTTGATCATAAGCTTTTTCTACATCTGCATTTAATTTTATTGTAAATTCTGCACCTGCTAATCCAGGAGTTACTCCAGAATTTTCTTTAATTCCAGATTTGAAAATGTGAAGTCCCATTTCTTTTACTTTTTCTAAACTTGTTGTTGTATTAGAAATTATTTCTTCATGTTGATCTTTATATGTTAAATTAACTTCATATTCTTTTGTATCTAACATATATCCTTTAGGTGCGACTTCTTCTTTCACTAGATATTTGCCCAACGGTAATTTTGTTATATCTTCTGTTGTTCCTTTTTCATCCATAGTTCTTGTTGCAACTAAATCCCCTTTAGAATAAAATTTTTTAGTTTTAGCTTTATTGTATATATCTTCATTAGCATATACTTTATATACTGCACCTTCAAAAACAGCATCTCCTTGTGTTGTAGAGCCTGTTTTTATATCTTTTTTAATTATAGATATACTTCCTGTTGGCTCTTTGTCAGTTCTTTCTGCTGATGCAAATACGACTGCTGTATTTTGATCTTTATATTTAAGTTCAAAAGAATATACTGTATCATCTAATAAGTAACCTTCTGGTGCTTTTGTTTCTTGATAATTATATTTTCCTAATTTTAGTCCTTCTACTTTTATTTCTCCATTATCATTTGTTGTAAAAGTTTTGTCATAATTATCATTCCATATTCTATATTCTGCACCTTTTAAACTTGCTGATTTATCTTCATTTTTCTTAACTAATGTAAAAGTTCCTGTTGGCTCAATGTTTACAACTGCTTGAGTTGCTGTTTGATTTACTTTTACTTCTACATTGTAAGATTTAGTATCTAAAAGATAGCCATAAGGGGCAGATATTTCTTTTATTGTATAAGTACCTTTTTTTAATTTGTCTAAAGTTATTTTTCCATTTGTTACAGTTACTTCTTTGTTATAATTGTTCGGACCTGTAACTTTGAACACAGCTCCTGGAATCAAATCGCCTTCTTTGTTTAATTTTGAAAGTTCTAATTTGCCAAAGCTTTCGATTTTTAAGCTTACACTTAATGTTATTGGATCATTATAAGACAACGAATATAATTGATTTTGAACTCCATCTTGGAACTCAAAAAATACCATTGTATCTTTATCTTCTGTTCCATCTTTAATCATTCCCCATGATTTAAATTGTGCATCTGTTATTGTATAATTCTCTAAAGTAGTATTTTCATCTACTAATATAGTCATTGAGTTACTTCCATTTGAGTGAGTAACTCTAATTCCATTAGTAGTTTTATCTATACTAGGATAACTTGCTAAAACACCATTTGTATCAGTTATTGTTTTACTTTCTCCTGCTTGAACATTTATTGTTGTTCCATCAAAACTTGGTCTAGTTTCTATTTTAGCAATTTCTCTATTTATTTCAGATTTAAAAGCTTCATATTCTGCTTGAATACCACTATCTATAAATCTTGCATTGCTTTGACCAAGTATTTCCCATATATATTGTTGTACTAAGGCATATTTCTTTTTATCAGCATTTGATATTCCACCATCCACAACATAATCGCCTTTATCACGATACCATCCTAAGTATGCAATTTTACATGCTTTTCTTACATCTGCTTTAACTGGTGTATAATAACTTCCGTTATATACTACATCAGTTTTAAAATCAACTCCATGTTCTGCACAGAATACAGTTCTTTTTTCGCCTGTATTGTAATTAATTAATTTTCTTATTATAATTCCATACTCTGTATCTGCATTATCTGTAGTTTTAATATAAGAGGCATATTGCCCTCCAACCCATTCGCCTGTTCCAGATGCTGCAAATATAGGCTGTGCTACACTTAACATTGTAACTAATAATAAAATACTAGCTAAAATTCTTTTATATTTTAATTTTTTCATCATATAAAATCCTCCTTTTTTGCATAAAAAAAGAACAAGTTTTATACTTGCTCCTCAAAAATATTTATTTTTTATCTTTTATAGTAATTTAAAGTCCATTTACCACAATATGGACAACTCCATGTTTCATAGCCATAAGGACATAATTTGTAATATTCATCTGATGATATTTCTCCATTATGTACTTGATCACTATAACCATTTATTAAATTATCATAATATGCAACTGCTTCATCGTAACTATTAAACCATAAATTAGAATTGCCTGCACTAACTCCATGTTTTGTATCAGTACATTTAGGCTTTTCTTGTAATTTATCATCATTCTTATTTTCTTGAATATTCTCTTTAGGCTTTTCTCCTTTCTGTGTATTATTTTTAGGTGTGTCTACTTTGTTGGTAACTTGAGTTGGCTTTTCTGTTTGTTTTGGACTTTCAACTACTTTTTCCTGTGTGCTTTTAGTACTTTCTGTTTGTTTCTCATTTTTATTTTCTTGAGTTTCTGTCTTTGTATTTGCATTAGTGTCTTCTTGTATCAATTCTTCTTTGGTATCTTGATTTATACTTGTATTTTCTACAACATTTGCTTCCATTTCTTGAATTTCATTAGTTGAATTTATTTCATTTACAACCTTATTTTCAAATTCAATACTACTTTTATCATATTTATCTATAACTTGATTAACTATTAAAGCTGTTATAATTAATGCTATTACTAGAGCTAAAATTATAATTATTATCTTTCTTTTCTTCATACTCATCATCTCCTTATGCTTTAATTATACTGCTTAAAAGACTAAGTTCAAGTTTATAAATAAATATAAATAAAATTAATTAAATAAATTATTATTCTTTTAGTTTGTAATATAGTATGTATTTGAAAGGGTTTGTAAGGGAAAACTTTGTAATGTGTTCACACATAAAGGTAGTATCTTTATTAAATATGTTCACACACATTATCTAGCATTTCTTTCTTGTTTTAATCTTTTTCTTTTGTTATGTTCTTCCACACATTGAATAATAAAATCTTCTACTTTGCCAGATTCCTTTATTTTTTGTGGTATATATTTATCTATTCTTTCATTGTGTATTTTTATAAATTCTTTCTGATTAGGCTTTTCTTGACCTAAAATTTCTTCTATTTTTTCTTCTGTTAATTTTCCCTCTTGTTCAAGTTTTTTTAATCTTATTGCTTGACTTAATGATGGTGTAACTTCATCAAACTCAAATATATTTTGTATTACATATTGATTTTCTTCACTTAAATAAGAAAGCTCTACTGCTGGTCTAAAAGCAATTCTTTTTAAATCTACTTGTTCTAATAATTCTGGAATAAGATGTGTTAAACGAATATATCTTCTTATGTTTTCTCTACTTTCTCCTACTTCATTGCCTAATATTTCTCTCGAAGTCAACTTCTGCACCATTGGTGCAGAAGTTACATTTCCATCAATATCAATATTTTTTCCTTGGTGTCGCATTGCTTCAAGTTTCATTTTATATGCAAATGCTTTTTCCGAAGGTAGTATTTCTTCTCTTTGTATATTGCTATCTACCATAAGAATTGTAGCCTCATCATCTGATAAATTTTTTACAATAGATCTTATCTGTTTTACTCCTGCTAGCTCACAAGCTCTTTTCCTTCTATGTCCAGAAATCATTTCATAAGTTCCATCATCTTTAGGTCTAACTATTACAGGCAATATAACTCCATATTGTTTTATACTTTTTACCATTTCTTCCATTTTATCATCATCTTTAACTTTAAAAGGATGATTTGGAAAATCTGATATTTTGCTAATATCTATTTTTTCTACCTTCTCTGCTTTTTCATAATCTCTTTGAGCTTGACTTGTAAATAAATCATCTAACTTTGGAAGTTTCATTTTTTGTTCTTGCTCTTTCATCGTCTAAAACCTCCTTTGCTAATTCTTTATAGCTTAAAGCTACTGGACTATTTTTATCAAATTCAAAAATACTTTTACCAGTAGAAGTCGACTTCGCTGTATTTATAGCTTTTGGAATTTCTGTATTATATATTTTTACAAACTGTCCATAGTTTTCATTTATGGTATTTCTAACTTCTTTAGATAAGTTTGTTCTTTTATCTACAAGAGTTAGTAATACTCCACCTATCTTTAAATTAGGATTTATTTGTTTATGAATTCTACTTACAGTTTTCAATAAATGTCCCATTCCTTTTGCTGCTAAATATTCTCCTTGAACTGGAATTATAATTTTATCACTACAAGCTAAGGCATTTATTGTTATCATTCCTAAACTAGGCATACAATCAATTAAGATATAATCATAATTATCTTTTATATCTCTTATTGAATTTTTTAGTGTGAACTCTCTACTCATTGCATTTACAAGTGAAAATTCTATTGCTGATAAATCTAAATTAGCAGGAATTAAATCTATTCCCTCTTTATGATGAAGAATAGCTTTTTCAGCAGCTACTTCATTATCATATATTGTATCAGACATCAAAGTAGCAATAGTATTTTGCAATTTGTCTTGGTCATAGTATCCCATACAGGTAGTTAAATCTCCTTGAGGATCTACATCTATGAGTAGAACTTTATTGCCTTGCTTTCTTAAAGCAACACCTAAAGAAAAAGTGGTTGTAGTTTTTCCTACACCACCTTTCTGATTTGCTATTGCAATTATCTCACCCATTGACATTCTCCTTTTCTTCATTTTTTATACTATTTCTAAAGCTAACAAACTGCTCATATAACTCGTGATTTTGTATATCTTCAACATATTCCTCTGCATTTTCTATAAAGTCTTTAATGTTTTCATTTATAGTAATGCAAATATCTTTATAGCTCGGTGCTTCATAAAGTTCTTCAAAAATCAATGTTAGAGTTTCTGCTATTTCTTCCTCTAAATCTACCATATAATATAAATTTCTAGACATTTCTGGAATTTCTTGTTTAAAACAATGTTTTATTTCATCTGATGATAGCATTTGATATAGTAATGTATATAGACTATCTTCAGAAATTTGAGCAAAATGTAAAGAGTTTCTTAATCTATCTTGTGCCATTTTTATTTTTCTCATATCTTCTTCTGTTTTATTTTCTTTAATTAGAAGATTCCTTATTGTATCCATATCAGGATCCATATAATTTTCATATTTAATACAATCCTTTATTGTATTTATTAGCATTGCCTTTATTGTTTCATGCAATGTCCTTTCATCTAATCCTTCTAAAGCTCCTTCATTTAAAAGTTCATCTTGAACTTCGTATTTTTTTTCAAAATCAAAAATTGTTTTTTTCATCTACTTTTACCTCCTTAAAATTATTTTTGAGGCAATTAAAAAAAGAAGCTAACTTATTTCTAAATTAACTTCTATATGTTAGATATTATTTCAATAACTACATTCGTTATAATTTATAAAAAATAAATATTATACTTGGTATGGAATTTCTAATGTTTGAGGAATATTTAAAGTATTAGTATATGCTTCAAATCTATTTACAGTATCTGTTTCCATTTTATTTGTAACTTTTACATAAATATTGTAAGTAGTTTGTATGCTTGAGTGTCCCAATCTTTTTGATACTGCTTTAATATCTGCACCACTTTCAATTAATCTAGTTGCATGTGTATCTCTAAAATCATGAAATCTACTGTTAATACCTAATTCATAATGAATTACTTTAAAAGCATATTTAGGTGAATCAGTTCCTAAAAATTGTCCATTTCCTTTAACAAAAACTAATTCTGCTTTCGGTAAAGCCACTTCTAGTTCTCCTTTTGCTTCGACTAACTTTATTTCTTCTTTTTTGGTAATATCATTTAATACCCTTTTTCCATAATAATAAAGATATGAATCTCCATAAAATTTTTGATTTTCCTCTTGTTCTTTCTTATATTCTTTTAGTGCATTTACTAATGTATCACCAATAGATATAGTCCTTCTACTTTGTGGATTTTTACACTCTCCATAGTACCAAACACAAACAGAATTGCCTTTAGTTATATTTTTTCTTTTGGGCAAACCAAACTGATTCTTCTTTATGATATTTTTATTAATAGTTATCGTCTTTTTTTCAAAATCTACGCAATCCCAAGTTAAGCCATATACTTCAGATACTCTCAAACCTGTATAATAAGCAGTTAAAAAAGAATAATAAATCGAGTGTGTTCCCTTAAATCTGTCCAATATTCTTTCTATCTCCTCTTGAGTAAATATATGTGCAGGATCTTTGTTAATTTTATCTATTCTTGGTGTATGCACATTTTCTGCTGGGTTAGTATTTATATAATTCAATGTATAACAAGCATATTTTAAAGAACCTTTAACAACTTTCAAAATACTTGCCATATAATTTTTAGAAAAAGCATATTCAACATATATTTTGTTTATAAACTCTTGTAATAATCTAGTATCTAATTGCCATAATCTATAAAATCCTATTTTTGGTTTTACATGATTTTTAATAATATTTATATATGAAATTGTAGTCGAATAATGCAAATTAAAATTAGCATAGTTATCAATCCAATAGTCTAAAAAGTCAGAATAAGACATATTTTCTTTGAGTTGCACTTTATTTCCATTATAATAAAATTCGTTGTATGCTTTCGCCCCCTCTTTAAAAGCTTCTGATTTTGATGAATATCCAGACTTTGTAATCCATTTTCTTTTTCCATCAACCATTCCTGTTTCAAATCGGTATTCATAGACCTTTCCTCTTTTTCTTACACTTACCATAAATTAATCTCTCCTTTTACTAAAATTATTAGTAAACGGAAAGATGCCAGCATATCAAATGCTGACATCTAATAACTATATATCTATTCATTTGTTCACACAGTTTTTATTGATATATAAAGCTTTTTCCTTATTTGTCCACAAGATTTAATTTATGTGGACAAATCGTGGACATTTGTCCACCGTGGACAAAATTTTCAATTTTCGAGTTTTTATAAATCCTTATTTTTCAAGGGTTCTAAGCATTTTTACCACAACAGTTTTTGTATTTCTTCCCACTTCCACATGGGCAAGGGTCGTTTCTACCCACTTTTGGTCCATCATTTCTTACTGTTCTATCAACATCAGTTCCTATTTTTGAACCTCCGTCAACACTGTGAATTGCCTCTAAAGCTGCACCTGTAATTTTAACAGTTTCTTGTCTTTTTGTTTCTCCTTGACGTCTAATATGCATTAAAATCTTTGTTACATCTACTTTGATATCTGAAATCATTTCATCGAACATATCAAATCCTTCTAGTCTGTATTGAACAACTGGATCTTTTTGTCCATATGCACGAAGTCCTATACCATTTTTTAATTCGTCCATAGAATCAATATGGTTCATCCATTTTTCATCAACTACTTTAAGCATTACAACTCTTTCAAGTTCTCTCATATCATCTGAACCAATTTCTTCTTCTTTCTCAGAATAATTTTCTAATGCTTTTTTCTTCAATTCATCTGATATTGCTTGTGGATTTTTCTTGTTTTCTTTTACAAAGTCTTTTATATCCATTCCAAATATATTCATTATTTCATTATTTAAAGACTCTTCATTTATCTCTTGACTTTCTCCTTCGATAAATAGATTTACAAGATTATCTGCAACATATTCTATCATTGATATGATGTTATCATGAATATTTTCACCATCTAGTACTTCTCTTCTTTGTTTATATATAATTTCTCTTTGTGCATTCATAACATCATCATATTTTAATACATTTTTACGGATTGTAAAGTTTCTACTTTCTACTTTCTTTTGAGCACTTTCTACCGCATTTGATATTATTTTTGACTCTATTGGCATATTCTCATCTGCACCTAAAGTGTTATATACTTTAGTGATTGTATCTCCACCAAAGATTTTCATTAAATCATCATCTAATCCAATATAGAATCTAGATTCACCAATATCTCCTTGACGTCCAGAACGTCCTCTTAATTGGTTGTCAATTCTTCTTGACTCATGTCTTTCAGTACCAATTATCTTTAATCCGCCTGCTTCAATTACTTTTTGTTTTTCTTCTTTTATTTGCTCTTCATATTTTTCTACTAATTCTTTAAATTTCTTTCTTGCATCTAATATTTCTTGATTATCTGTTTCATAGTAAGTATCAGCTTCATTTATTAATTCATTAGAGATTTTTAATCTTCTCATTTCTTCTTTTGCTAAATATTCACTATTTCCACCTAGCATAATGTCAGTACCACGTCCTGCCATGTTTGTTGCAATTGTTACTGCTCCAAATTTACCAGCTTGTGCAATTATTTCAGCTTCTTTTTCATGATATTTAGCATTCAATACTTCATGTTTTATTCCTTCTAATTTTAATAATTTAGAAAGTTTTTCTGATTTTTCGATAGATACTGTACCTACTAAGACTGGTTGACCTTTTTTATGACTTTCTTTAATGCTTTCTACAATAGCTTTAAATTTAGCTTTTTCATTTTTGTATATAACATCATTTTCATCTTTACGAATCATTGGTTTGTTTGTTGGAATTTCAACAACATCTAAGTTATAAATTTCCTCGAACTCTTCTGCTTCTGTCATAGCAGTACCTGTCATACCTGATAATTTATTATACATTCTAAAGAAGTTTTGGAATGTTATTGTAGCTAGAGTTTTTGATTCATCTGCTATTTTTACATGTTCTTTTGCTTCAATTGCTTGATGTAATCCATTGTTATATCTTCTTCCATACATGATACGACCAGTAAATTCATCAACAATTAAAACTTCTCCATCTTTTACGATATAGTCTATATCTTTTTTCATAATTCCATGAGCACGTAATGCTTGGTTTACATGGTGTACTAATGTTGAGTTTTCTAAATCATTGAAGTTTTCAAGTCCAAATGCTTCTTCTGCTTTTTTAATACCTTTTCCAGTAAGTGATGCAGATTTTGCTTTTAAGTCTACGATATAGTCATATTTTTCGTTATCCTCTGCTTGTTCATAATCTTTTACATCTTCTTCAACTATTACTTTTGGTGTTAATTTTCTTACAAAATTATCTGCTTTTTTATATAAATCAGATGATTCATTTGCTCTACCTGAAATAATAAGTGGTGTACGAGCTTCATCAATTAAAATACTATCAATTTCGTCTACTATTGCATAATGTAAATCTCTTTGAACTAATTGGTCTTTATATATAACCATATTATCTCTTAAGTAATCAAATCCAAATTCATTATTTGTTCCGTATGTTACATCTGCATTATATGCTGCTTGTTTTGCTTTAGGATCCATTCCAGCAATTACTAATCCAACAGATAGTCCTAAAAATTTATATAATTTTCCCATCCATTCACTATCTCTTTTAGCTAAGTAATCATTTACTGTAATTACATGGACACCTTTTCCTTCTAGTGCATTTAAATATACTGGAAGTGTTGCAACTAAAGTTTTTCCTTCACCTGTTTTCATTTCTGCAATTCTTCCTTGATGTAAAATAATACCACCTATTAATTGAACATCAAAGTGTCTCATACCTAAAACTCTTTTTGATGCTTCTCTAACCACAGCAAAAGCTTCTGGTAATATATCATCTAAAGTTTTTCCATTTTTTAATTGTTCTTTAAAATAATTTGTTTTTTCTCTTATTTCATGGTCACTTAATTTAGAGATTTCGCCTTCTAATTCGTTAATTTTTTTAACAATAGGCATTACTCTTTTTACTTCTTTTTCACTATAAGTTTTAAATATTTTTTTAAGTATGCTCATTTTTAAAATTCAGTCCTTCCTTCTTACTTTTTTACTTTGTAACTATATCACTAAAATGGGATTTTATCAAGTATTTTATTTCATATTTTAAAAATATATATCATAGAATTGTATTAATATTACGGAGAAGTGAGGAGTTTATTATGTTCGTTTATAATATTAAAATAAATGGTAGCAAAACTTTTAGAATAATATTTATTTGTATCTTAATTTTACTTATATTTATTATGGGCAGTGTTGTTTGGAAAATATTTAATGGGGCTGATAAATCTTATGCAAATAACAAAAATATCTCAGAAATACAAACAAAAAATTATACTAATATTTTAAAGGCTGTACATGATAATATTGATTCATATGTTGGGGTACAATTTCAGTTTACTGGATATGTATATCGTGTTTCAGATTTAGAAGATAATCAATTTGTTCTGGCTCGTGATATGATTATTTCTTCTAATAATCAAGCTGTTGTAGTTGGTTTTCTTTGCGAATACGAAAATGCAAAAGATTTAAAGGATGATACTTGGGTTACAATTACTGGTGAAATTACAAAAGGAGAATATCATGGAGATATGCCAATTGTAAAAGTTCTAGAATTAACTGAAACAACAAGACCTACAGAAGAATATGTCTATCCTCCTGATGAGAGTTATATTCCAACTGATGGAGTGATATAATATAAAGAAAGTAGCTTTATTTGCTACCTTCTTTATATTATTTAATTCATTTCTACTTTTCCAATTATACTATTAATATCATCTATATTGCATTTTTTCATATATTCTTCAATTCCTTGGATTGTTTTTATACTTGTATATGGTTCTACAAAATTACCAGCTCCTATTGAAACAGTTGTTGCACCTGCTAGCATAAATTCTATTGCATCTTCACCAGACATGATTCCACCTAATCCCATAATTGGAATATCCACAGCCTGTGCTACTTGATATACCATTCTTACAGCAACTGGCCTAATAGCAGGTCCTGATAATCCACCTGTATTATTTGCAAGTACAGGTTTTCTTTTATAAATATCAATTTTCATTGCTAATAATGTATTAATTAATGAAACAGCATCTGCTCCCCCATCTTCTACTCCTTTTGCAATTCCTGCTATATCTGTCACATTTGGAGTTAGTTTTACAATTAAAGGTTTATCTAATACTTTCCTAACTTCACTTGTTACTTTCTTAACTCCTTCATAAGTATTTCCAAATGCCATGCATCCTTCCTTAACATTAGGACAAGATAAATTTAATTCAACACCATCTATATCTAAATCATTCAAAATTCTACATAGTTCAACATATTCATCTATAGAACTTCCACAAGCATTTACAATGATTTTAGTATCGAATTTTCTAAGATATGGTAAATCATTGTTTGCAAAATATTCCACACCTGGGTTTTGTAGTCCAATACTATTTAACATTCCGCTTGGTGTTTCACATATCCTAGGTGGTTTATTGCCACTTTTTGGTTTTAAAGAAGTTCCTTTTGTAATAACAGCTCCTAATTTTCCTAAATCAAAAAAATCAGCAAATTCCCTTCCATAACCAAATGTACCTGATGCAACAGTTACTGGATTTTTCATCTCAATTCCTGCAAAGTTTACTTTAGTATTCATATTTTTCACCCTTTCTTATATTTCTACATCTTTACTATTAAATACTGGGCCACCTTTACACACATGGAAATATTGAGGAGCCTCCTTTGTACTATTTGCCGTTTTTACTGCACAACCTAAGCATACTCCCAAACCACAACCCATTTTTTCTTCTAAAGAAATTTGGCATTTGATGTTATTTTCATTAGCATATTTTTGTACTGCTTTTAACATTGGAAGTGGGCCACAAGCATATATACAATCAAAATGTTCTTCTTCCATATTTTTTATAAGATAATCAATTGCAAATCCTTTGTTTTTATAACTTCCATCATCTGTTGTGATTGTTAGTTTGTCAGATACTTTTTCAAACTCTTTTTCTAACATAACAAAATCTTTATTTCTAAATCCAAGATAAGTATTAACTTGTTTTTTAGCCTCTTTTGCTTCTTTGGCAAGTTCATATAATGGAAATATTCCAATTCCTCCACCAATAATTGCTAATTTTTGATAATTGTCCATTTTAAAAGTTCCATATCCTAATGGACCTATAATATCTATTTTATCTCCTATTTCTTTTCTTGATAATAAATCTGTGCCTTTACCTTTTACTTGAAAAATAAATTCCAAAATTCCATTTTTTCTATCTAAGTTGTAGATACTAATTGGTCTACGTAAAAAAGGTTCTACCTGGTCTGTAACTCTAATTTCTATGAAATTTCCAGGCTTAGCATTTTCTACAATTTCGCTTGCCTTTACACCAAACTTATAAACCCCCTTAATAATTTCTTCTTTTTCTACTAATTCTGCAAATATTTGCTTTGACATATTTTACCTCCTTTTTAAGAAAATTTGAGAATTTGGGGACGGAGCAAAAATCCCTCTTTACAGGGATTTTTAGGTACGTCCCTTAAATCCCCTGATTTAAATCAACTTTCATTCTTAAGGCTTCTGCTCTTGTTGCTTTTGCAAAGTTTTCTGCTGAATATTTATCTTTCCATAAATCTGATTTGTATGCATACATAAGCCCTCTTGAACTATTTACAATTCCACCAATTCCATCTTTATCAAAACCTAGTGCGATATCTTCTGCTTTTCCTCCTTGTGCCCCATATCCTGGTATTAAGAAAAAAGTATGTGGTGCTAGTTTTCTTAAATGTTGTAATTGTTTAGGATATGTTGCTCCTACTACTGATGAGATACTACTATATCCATATTTTCCGATTAAATCTTTGCCCCACTCTTCTATTAGTTTAGCTACTCTAACATACAATTCCTCGCCTGTCTCAAGCTTTAAATCCTGTAATTCTCCTGAAGATGGATTTGATGTTTTATCAATAATAAATACACCTTTATTGTATTTATGACAATCTTCTATAAATGGTTTAATCCCATCTATTCCTAAATATGGATTTAAAGTTACAAAGTCTACATCAAAGATACTCTCTTCCTTATCTCCTATTTTTATTTTACCCAAAAAAGCATTTGAATAAGCTCTAGCTGTACTTCCAATATCTCCTCTTTTAATGTCTGCAATTACTAACATTTCCTTTTCTTTTGCATATCTACAAGTTTCTTCAAAAGCTCTTATTCCTGGCAGACCATACATCTCATAAAAAGCTATGTTTGGCTTTATCGCAGGAATTATATCATAAATCTCATCTATTATTGTTTTATTAAATTCTATAATTGCTTTTGATACTCCTTCTAAATCTTCATCATATTTTTTCTTGATATGATCTGGTATCATTTCATAATTAGGGTCTAATCCAATAACTGTTGGATTGTTTGTTTCTTTGATTTTATCAATTAATCTATCTATTGCATTTATCATTTTGATTCCATTCCTTTCAATATTTTACAGTTTAAATTTATATTTTTTATTAATGATTCAGAAATTTTTAGGTAAGTCCTAAAATTCCCAAACTATTCTTCCATTTACTATTGTGTATTTTACTTTTCCTTTTAATTTTTTTCCAATAAATGGACTATTCTTAGATTTTGAAACTATCATATCTTTTGTATAGATATATTCTTCATTAGGGTCAAATATTGTAACATCTGCTTTTTTCCCTATTTCTATACTTCCTCTTTCATTATCTATATGTAATATCTTAGCAGGTGTATATGATGTAAGCCTTACTAAGTTTAAGTAATCAATATGTCCTGGGTCTACTAAATTCATTATTTCTGCTGAAAGTGCTGTTTCAAATCCAATTATTCCATTTGGTGCTTTTGCTAATTCTACATCTTTTTCTGATTCTGAATGTGGTGCATGGTCTGTTATAATACAGTCAATTGTTCCTTCTTTTAATCCTTCAATAATTGCCTGTCTATCTTTTTCTTCTCTTAATGGAGGATTCATTTTTGCATTTGTTCCTGATTTTAATACTTCATCTACTGTAAATGTAAAATAGTGAGGACAAGTTTCACAAGTGATTTTTACTCCTCTTTTTTTAGCATCTCTTATCATATTTTTACTTGTTTTTGTACTAATATGACAGATATGTCCTCTTACATTATTTGTTTCTGATATAACAATCTCTCTTGCTGCCATAATTTCTTCTGCTTCTGGTAATACACCTTGAACACCTAATTTATCTGCAACAGGTCCTGCGTTTATTGCACCTGCTGATACAGATTTTTCCTCACAATGTGATGCTACATATGTTCCTAGTTTATCTGCTTCTATCATAGCTTGTCTCATCATTCTACTATTTACAACTGGCATTCCATCATCTGAAAAAGCAATTGCTCCTGCCTTTTTTAATTCCTCAAAATTAACTAGTTCTTCTCCTTTTTCTCCTTTGCTTACAGATGCATATGGTAGTACATTACATAAATTTACTCTTTTTGCTTCATTTATAATATATGTTAATGTTTCTACATTATCTGGTGTTGGCTTTGTATTTGGCATGGGGCAAATGGTTGTAAATCCGCTTCTATTAAGATATCATATTTATCATTTAATTTTGTTTTATAATCAAAAACTTTTCCATTTTTTAATAATAATTTCATACATTTCCTCCTATATTAAATTTATTTTTTTATTTGATTTTCACAGTATTTACATTTATATACTCCATTTTCTTTGTCTACTACTTCAAAAATATGTGGTAATTCTTGCTCTATTGATGTAATACATCTTGGATTTTTACACTTTATAACATCTATTATTTCAGAATTAGAATTTTTTTCTTTATTTTTATTTTCTTTTGATTCTAAAAGCCATAAAATTAGTGCCATCCTTATAAATTTACCATATTTAGCTTGTTTGAAATAACATGCTCTTTTATCATCATCTACATCTACTGATATTTCATTTACTCTAGGCAATGGATGCATTATACATAAATCTTCTTTAGCTGTTTTTAATTTTTCTTTATTTAAAATATATGAATCTTTTAGTCTTACATATTCAGCTTCATCTGTAAATCTTTCTTTTTGTATTCTTGTCATGTATAAAATATCTAAATCTTTCATATGTTCTTCTAAACTAGTTGTTTCAATATATTCTATATGATTTTTATCTAATACATTTTCTTTTACATAGTCTGGTATTTTTAATTCATTTGGTGAAATTAATACGAATTTAATATTTGTATATCTTGACATTGATGTTATCAAAGAATGAACTGTTCTTCCGAATTTTAAATCACCACAGATACCTATTGTTAAATCAGATAATCTGTGCTTTTCACATTGAATAGTTAATAAATCTGTTAAAGTTTGTGTTGGATGGTTATGTCCTCCATCACCTGCATTAATTACTGGTACTTCTGCTTTCATTGAGGCTACTAATGGTGCTCCCTCTTTTGGGTGTCTTATAGCTATTATATCTGCATATCCACTTATTACTCTTGCTGTATCTGACACACTTTCTCCTTTAGAAACAGAACTAGAATTTGCAGAAGAAAATCCTAGTACATTTCCTCCTAATTCCATCATTGCAGATTCAAAACTTAATCTTGTTCTTGTGCTTGGTTCATAAAATAGAGTAGCTAGTATTTTTCCTTCACATTTTTTTGCATATTTTTCTTTATTTGCCATGATATCATTTGCTATTTCTATAAGTTCATCAATTTCTTTTATAGATAATTCTTTAATATCAATTAAATGTTTCATTACTCTCCCCCTTTTTTAATTATTAATAATATATATAAAAACAATTTAAAAGTCAAGTTTGTATCTAGACTAATTTTTGCCTATTGATTTATTTTTTTATTTGTATTATTATGTGTTTAATAAAGTTAAGGAGGAATTTTTATGTCTGATATTATGTCATATTTATTTGAAACAAAAGCTATAAGATTTTGTGAAGAAAACAAACCATTTTGGTACACTTCTGGTAAAATAGGTCCATATTTTATTAATACTCATTTTGTTTATGGAAGCCAAGAAGATGCAAATTCATTGCTTTCTTTTATTGATGAGTGTTTAGCTGATAAAATGACTTTGCCTGAAAAGGTATTTCAAAAAGTATTAAAACAATATAATGAAAATGAAATTTATTGTAATGTTATTGATTTTATGAAAGACTATATTGTAAAAAACATTAATATTTCAGAAGTAGATTATATTTCCGGAGGAGAAAGAAGAGATTGGTTTTTCTCAAATATAATTGCATATCTTTTAGATAAACCACATATTTCTATTTATAAAGATTTATCTGCTTTTGTTAGTGATAGTAAGTTTGAAAAAACAGAAAAAATAACAAATCTTGAAAATAAAAAAGTTTTACATATTGCCGATTTAATAACAGTCGCATCTAGCTACATAAGAGCATGGATACCAGCTATAAGAAATATTGGTGGACAAATGTGTTGGTCTTGTGTCGTTGTTGACCGTATGCAAGGTGGAAAAGATAAAATAGAAGCTGAAGGTGTAAAAGCATTTTCTTTAGTTAATGTAGATAATACCATGTTTGAAACAGCTTATAAAAATAATATTATTAATGAAAAACAATTACAAATGTTAAAAAAATTCTTTGAAAATCCTGATGAAACAATGAAACAATTTTTGATAGAACATCCTGATTTTATTGAAAACGCATTACACTCTGACGAAAAGACAGCAAAAAGAGCAAAACTTTTAGTTGATACCAATTTATATGGTTTAAATTAGATTTTATTTGTTAAAAAGATGCATTAAAAAATGCATCTTTAATAATTTATTAAATATCATATATTTATTTTTCCAACACAATTACTGGTACTTCCATCTCGTCTTTAGTCAAACCACAATGTGTTGATTTTTTCACTTTTTTTCCTTCTGCTAAAAATGTTTCTAATCTTATTATACTATCTGAAATTGATAAGGCAACATAATTACCTATAAAATCATCTATTTTTGGATGTTTATTACCATAACCTAAAAAATGTTTTTCCAAAAATTCTTCTTTTGTCATTAACCAAAATTCATCTTTAAATATTTTATTAAAACGTTCCTCAAATTCTTTTTTCATCTCTTCTTTAACCCAAAAAGAAACTGTTCTTGATTCTAAAGATGGTGGCAATATTAAACATTCTTGAATTTCCGGATAGTCTAATAAAGTATATGCTTTATTTATATTTTTATGTCCATGGTCTGCAGAAATTATGACTAAAGTATCTTCAGGTAATTCATGATATAATTTTTCTATTTTATTTTCTGCTTCTAAAATAAATTCTTTGGCTTCTTCTGAGTCAGTTCCATATTTATGTAATAATCCATCTGGATTATCTGAATATCCAAGAATGAACTTATCATTTGGCATATTTACAATCATTTTTATATTTTCTATAATTTCATCTAGTGAATCAGCTCTAATACTCCTTTTAGCTCTTTTGTCTGAATATGAAGGTGTCATCTCATAAGCTATTGTTCCTGAAGAATTTTCTATTTGTTCAAATATAGGTGTATAATTTACAACTGATTCAAACACATCAATACTTGCACCTTCTAAAGAGTCTCTTTTATATGACTCTTTATGTGATAACATATCTATTGCTCTTCCATATTCCTTAAAATATTGAGACCATGCAATCCATCCTGTTTCATATGGTGGTTTTCCGTGAATAATATGTTGTAAGGGCCGCAGTGGTAGTTGATGGATATACACTAGTAACGCAATCTATTTTTTGTTTATTAAAAAAGCCATTTGGCGAAATATTATTTAATATATGTTCTCCCATTCCATCTAATACTAAGAAAATAATATTTTTGTATTTTTTTGTCATAATTTTTTCTAATGACTCTAAACTAGTATGATTTGTATCTACATTATAGTATTTTAAAACTGTTGTTATTAAATTTAAAATTGAATGATTATAATCTGGTAAAATTATATCTTTTTTCATAGTAACCTCCTCTTTTTTATATGCATAATTATATTATATTTTAAATAAAAAGAAAAGCATTTTATAAAAAAACGCTTTTCTAGGATAGTTAGATTATCTGTTTTGAAAACCCATAATGAACCCTTTTGTTCTATTTGAAATTTGTTCAGTGAGAAAATTCTCGCTAAGATACCTAAATAAATAATATAATGTCGTGTCAGTGACTTCCTTGAAGTCATTTTTTCTCCAGTTATATTGTCCTGGAGCTAAGCCTAGTTCTTTTGCCATCACTTGCCGTGGAAACTGGCGTTGTACATAAACAAGCGGATCCATAGTCACAAGAAGTTTTCCGTCACTTCCTTCTTGATAAGAAAAATAATGAATCTTAGAAGCTATTGTTATATCTTTACATTCTTTCAAAGCTACCATATTCTTATATTCTTCCTTCAAAGTAAAATCAACAACCACATGAGTATGAGCATGCACTATTGATTTTTTATGTGACGTTTTTCCACTAGGACCACTTCCGTGTTCCATAAACGTTACAACGTTTCCATTAAAAGAATTTAATAAAATCTGTTCAATATCTCTACAAACTTCATTATATTCTGAAAAATACTCTTTAGGAAATTGTGCAACTGAAAGGAAATGTTTCTTTGGTACAATCATTAGATACCCTTTCACTAAAGAACCTAACTCTGGAATCACATAAAAGTTCTCACTTTCATAAATGATTACATCTACAGGCTTTTCTACAAATTGATTGTACAATTCAGTACTAGCAAATCCTTTATGATTAGCTATTTCGCAGAGAAAACAACGATCGTATTTAGTATCATATATTTCCCCTGTTTTGAATTCACCACATTCAAATCCATTTTTGTGGCAAAATTCAATAAACTTTTCAGAGTTGCCAATTAATGTTTCTGGAACCTTCAAATATCCATGTGAATTTTTCGGATCCACTAAAACTGGTGTTTTGTTCCTTTTCCAAACTCCTTCAACCTCATCATGGTTTTCGATAATCTCAAGAGCTTCAAAACGTTCAAAAAAACTGTCATAATGTTTTAATACAATAACTGTCCGATTTTCTGTTAACATTGAGCATACCTCCTTTTATCCTACTTACCAATGTTAATATATTAATTATATCAGTTCACATAGATTATGTCAATTTTTATCAAAAATTGTCTTAAACACACCCTGGTCAATAAGACTTGCAAAAATATTTTTAAATATAATCAAAACAATTGGACCTACTAATAATCCGAATCACCCCTATAACTTTAAAACCTGTATACATGGCAATTAACGTAAAAATTGGATGAACTCCTATATTTTTGCTCACAAGCTTTGGCTCTAGTAATTGCCTTACAACAGACATAATTATTAAAAGTACTATAATTGCAAGTCCTAAGTTAATATCTCCATTGATTGCCGAAATAATCGCCCATGGTATCATTACAGTACCAGAACCTAAAATTGGAAGTGCATCAACAAACCCTATAAATAATGCCATAAGTAGAGGATATTTAATATTAAATCCAAGAAATACTAATATATATAGTCCAATTAGTGAAATAATAAAAGAAACTAGAATTAATGTAGCTTCTGCTTTTAAATATCCACCTAATGTATGTGTCAAGTCATGTAAGTGAAATCTTAATTTTTTTACCCATACTCTTGGCATATGATGTTCTAATTGGTCTAATATATATATTTTATCAACACAAATAAAGTAAAGTGCAACAACTGTTATTCCTATACATATAGCAATTGTTGGTAAGCTTGTTGCAAAATCTATTAGCCCACCTAATGCATTTTTAAGCCAATCTGATGCGGTATTTAATATATCTGATGTCGAATTTTGTATAACATTTAAAAACTCTTCTGACAAGTGAATTTTGTCGAAATTAAAGTTTGAGATAAGATTTTGAAACTGTATGTATGCTTTATCAAAATAATTATTCAAACTTTGAAGCAAACTAGATGCTTCTGAAAATAGAGAAAATATTAACCAAGCTAAACCACCTATAATTATTATAGATACCAATATAAATATAATAATTGCACTTGTTCTTCTTGTTAAATTTGTTTTTTTCATTATCTTTTTTATAGCAGGTTCTATCATAAGTGAAATTATGAAAGCTACTAAAAACGGCATATAAAATATTGATAATTTTAGAGCAATATAAAGTCCAATTAATATAAATACAACATATAATATTCTTTTTAATACTCTTGTCCAATAAGAAAAATCGTAAACCATGATTTCCTCCCTATTTTATTGTATGTAAAAAGAACGGATTATATCCGTTCTTAATAGTAAAATTTTAAGCATTTTTATTTGAGTTTTTACAAATACATTCTAAAGTGTAACATAATTCATCTTCATCTAAATCTTCATGATTTTGGAATAAATTTCCTATGGAAAGCATACCTACAATATTATTGTTATTATCACAAACCGGTATTCTTTTTATTTGATTTTCTGCCATTAAATCTTCTGCTTTTTCTATATCATCATCTTCCTTACAAGTACAAGGATTGCATGTCATTATATCACTTACTTTTGTTGTATCTATATTTTTACCACAAGCCATTCCTCTTAAAACTAAGTCTCTATCTGTTACTATTCCACATACCTTATTATCATTACAAACAGGTATACATCCCACTTTATTTTCTTGCATTAATTTTGCAACTTCTTTTATATTTGTTTCCGGAGTTACCTGACAAACATTTTCACACATACATCTACTTACTTTCATAAAAATTACCACCTTTCAAAATAATCTAAATTTAGTATGTGTAAATTTTTTTAAAATATTGATGCAAATTTTTGAAAATTTTTTTAAAATAACTTTGAAGAAACATTAAACTGAACAAAATATCTTTTTAGATTTTTTATATTCTATGTATAATTTAAAATGGAAAAGAGAGCGAATTCTCACTCTCTTACCTGGTCTGGGATGATTATGTCGAAGTAATTCTCCCCTAAGACTTTTTTCTTAAAAACAATCGTCGTTGTAAAGTTTCGATGATTTGTAGAATAATTAAGTCTCGACAAAGAGTCATCATATCCCAAAGACACCAGAGTTTCTAGAATCTTTGGCGCGAAAATTTCCGTAATAGATAAGCTTTCTGACCATGACCCATATTGAGTTTTTCCTCGCTTGTGCCTGTTTTTCGGCTTATACTTATCCGGAATCTTCACCAGATAAAACCACACAAGCCCTGTTTCATAACAGGCACTGTGTGCCTTGCGGATAACAGTAAACTCTGTCTCGAAGTTTGTCGATAGCTCGATCTTATCGAGCCCTGGGCGATAGCCCATTCCCTGCAAAAGTTTCAAGAACTTTTGAGAGAACACTTGTGCTGTCTGAAGTTCAAGTTCTTCGAACTTCCGCTCGTGTTTTTGATTGTCCATACTATACCTCCTCGGGCAACTTGCCCTTTAAGACAATTATATTATACCACATTATGTCAATACTTTCAACTAAAATTGCTCATATATGTCATTATAAAAAGAATTATATCCATAACTTCTAGGCATTATAGGTGGTCTAGGGCCTGGATTTGGTCCTCCTGGAAATGGTGGTCTTGGCCCTGGCATAGGTGGTCTTACAGGCGGTCTATTAGGTCTTCTCAAAAGTTCTCTAATTAATAATATTCTTATTAAATTTTGTAATCCAGTATTTCTCCTTTGTCTATTTTCTACTCTGTCCTCTCCTCTATTTTCAGGTTTATTTTCTTTTGTTTTAACTTGTTTTTCATTTGCTACTACTTTATTTTTTATTTCTCCCCTATTTTCTCCGTAAATCCTCATCAAAAGAAACATTTCCTTCTACTGCCTGATAAATTTCCTCTGTCATTTCATCTATTAGTTCTCTTGTTACTGGTCTTGTATTTCTCTGACATCTAGATTGAATCATAGGATATATAACTTTGTATATTTCTGGATAACATTCTTCGATTTCTCTATCAGACATAGATAAATTGTTCATGCTATTTTCCGAATAATTATTTGTCATATTTGTGTTCATCTGATTTTGCATATTATCATATCCTAATACACTCCTTATGTAATCTTCATAGCTATTATACATAAAAAAACCTCCTTTATACTTATATTTATTTTATGTATAAAAGTGGTTTTCTGTTCTTAGTTTATTTTAATTGATTTCATTTACAAGTTTTTTAAATTGTTCTCCTCTATCTGCAAAATTTTTAAACATATCAAAACTTGCACTTGCAGGAGAAAATAATACTATTTGCCCAGGTTTTGCAGACTTTCTTGCAAGTTCTACTGTTTCTTTTAAAGAATTACACATATATATATTTAGTTCTTTATTTTCTTTTTCTAGTTCTTCTTTTACAGCCTCAAATATTTTGTCTGAAGTTTGCCCAATTAGTATTAAAGTTTTTACTTTATCTACTATTGGTTTTGCAATTGGTGTATAATCTAAATTTTTATCATATCCACCAGCAATTAAAACTATTTCTTCATCAAATGAATTTAGACCTGCTATTGTTCTTGTTGGAGAAGAACTAACAGAATCATTATACCATTTAACATCATTTATTTCTCTTACAAATTCTAATCTATGTTCTACTGGTTTAAATTCTTTTACAGCTTCTACTGCCACATCTATATCAACTAAATCTTTAGTTGCAGCAAATGCTGTTGCAATATTTTCATAATTATGTTCTCCTCTTAAAATTACTTCTCTACAATCTAATACATGTTTTCTTATTCTATCATCACATTCTTTAATGATTTTATTATCTACAATAAATCCATCATCTAATTTTTCTTTTCCACTAAAAAATATAACTTTTCCTTTTGCTTCCTTTTTGCAGTTTCTTGTGATTTCATTATCATAATTTAAAATAACAGTATCATCTTCACCTTGATATTTAAATATGTTTTTCTTAGCATTTATATATTCTTCATAGTCTTTATGAATATTTAAATGGTTTGGTGTTATATTAGTAATAACTGCAATATTTGGACTGATTTCCATTCCCATTAATTGAAAACTACTAAGTTCAAGAACTAATATATCTTGTGGCTTTATTTCTTCTAATTTAGTAAATAAAGGAGTACCAATATTACCACCTAAATATGTTTTATATCCGCCTTTTTGTAAAATGCTATTTATTAAACTTGTTGTTGTTGTTTTTCCGTCACTTCCTGTTACTCCAATAATCTTACAAGGTGCCATTTCCATTAAAAGTTCTATTTCTGATGTAACTAAAGCTCCATTTGAACTTGCATCTTCTAATTCTTTTCTTGTTGGTAAACAACTAGGAGAACGTAGAATAATATTAAAATTAAAACTTCCTAAGTTTTTTAAACAATTTTTTCCAAATACATATTTAAACTCATAATTGTTTAATTTTTGTATTAGTTCATTTGGGATTTTTTCTATTTCTCTTTCATCAAAAACTGTAACTCTTGCTTTTTTTTGAAAAAAATAATCAAGAAGTGGAATATTACTTACACCAAGTCCTATTATTGCCACTTTTCTAAATTTTATATATTCATTAAATTCTTGTAATCTTTTATTTTCAAAATCCATTTATATTATTTTTCCTCCTTGTTATCTATTTTATGTATTTTTCAAAGGTATTATATACTATAATTTATTAAAAAACAAATTTTAATGTATATTTTTTAAATTTAAAGGTAAAAATATTATTAAACTTTTAAATGGAGGTGCTTTTTATGTCAAAGAAGAAAAATGAAAGAAAAAACGACAATAAAAACAATAATTCTAATAATAACAACAATGAAAGACAAAACAATAATAAATAAATTAATGTTTAAAAAAGAAGAGAAAATCTCTTCTTTTTTAATTAGTTTGTTCCAATTAGTTTGTTCCAAATATTCTATCTCCTGCATCACCTAATCCAGGTATAATATATGCTTTATCATTTAATTTTTCATCAATACATGCTGTATATATTTTTACATCTGGATATTTTTCTGTTAATTTTTTTATTCCTTCTGGTGCAGATATTATAGATAAAAATTTAATCTTTTTTTACCCCATCATCTTTTAACATTTGTATAGCATCTGTTGCAGAGCCACCAGTTGCAAGCATTGGGTCTAATATTATAACTTCTCTTTTTTGTATATCTTTTGGCATTTTATAATAATATTTTATAGGTTTAAATGTTTTTTCATCTCTATATAAACCAATATGTCCTATTTTGGCATTTGGTATTATATTCAATAATCCGTCTATCATACCTGTTCCAGCTCTTAATATTGGTACAAATGCATATTCATCTTCATTTATCATTTTTACTTTTGTTTTACATATAGGTGTTTCTATTTCAACCTCATTTAATTTAGCATCTTCTAATGCGTGATAACAAAGGATTGTTGCAATTTCACCTATAATTTCTCTAAATTCTTTTGTTCCTGTATTTTTGTTTCTAATAATAGCTAATTTATGTTGTATTAAAGGATTATTTAATACCATTACATTATTAGATTTATAATTTTGCATTTTTCCACCACCATTTCTCAATTTTACATTAAATATTATATTTCTCTCTTTTTTCATAATGAGTATGTAATAATTTATGAGCTAATTCTCCTCCAGGATTTCCTAAATATTGTTTATATATTGTTTTAAGTACTGGATTTTCATGTGATTTCCTAATTGTAGATTTTTCATCTATTGTATATAGGGCTTCTGAACGTAGTTTTCTTACATCTACATCAGCTCTAATTTTAGAACTTTTTATTGGTTGCCCTCCTCCCATTATACATCCTCCTGGACATGCCATTATTTCAACAAATTGATAATCTGCTTTTCCACTCTTTATTTCTTCTAAAATTTCTCTAGCATTTTTTAATCCACTTGCTGCAACTACTTTAATTTCTTTTCCTGCTATATTTACAGTTGCTTTTTTAATTCCTTTTCCTCCACGAACTTCTTTAAAATCTATTTTTTCTAAATCCTCTCCTGTTAATAAATCTCCAGCTGTTCTTAATGCTGCTTCCATAACTCCTCCTGTTGTTCCAAAAATTGCTGCAGCTCCTGTTGCTTCTCCCATTGGATTATCAAATTCAGAGTCTTCTAATTTTGCAAATTCAATATTTGCCTGTTTAATCATTCTAGAAAGCTCACGTGTAGTAATTACATTATCTACATCATAAAGTCCGTCATTTTGCATTTCTGGTCTTATTGCTTCAAACTTTTTAGCAACACATGGCATAATAGATATAACATAAATTTTACTTGGGTCAATATTTTCTTTTTTAGCATAATATGTCTTTAATAAAGCTCCAAACATTTGATGTGGTGACTTACAACTTGACAAATGTGGAAGTAATTCTGGGTAATTTTCTTCAATATATCTTACCCATCCTGGACAACAAGATGTCATCATAGGAAGTTCAGCATTTTCTTTAAATCTTTCTACAAATTCAGTTGCTTCTTCCATTATTGTAAAATCTGCACCTGTATTTGTATCAAAAACTTTATTAAATCCCAATCTTTTTAGAGCTGTTATCATTTTTCCTTCTACATTTGTTCCGATATCCATACCAAATTCTTCGCCAAGTGCTACTCTAATTGATGGTGCAGTTTGAGCAATAACATATGTGTCTGGATCTTTTAATTTTGCCCATGCTTCTTTTATAGTTTCTTTTTCATGTAAAGCTCCTGTAGGACAAGCTTCTATACATTGACCACAAAATGTACAATTTACATCATTTAAACTATGATCTCCAACTGTTGATATACATGATTCAAATCCTCTATTTATACAATCAATTGCACCAATTCCTTGTACATTTTTACATGTTGCAACACATCTTCTACATAAAATACATTTATTAAAATCTCTAACTAGTGCTGGTGATTTATCATCTATTTTGTGTTTTGTCATTTCTCCTGGATATTCTACATGTAAAACATTAAATTTAGTAGCTAATTCTTGTAGTTCACAATTTCCTGAACGTGTGCAAGTTAAACAGTCTTTTGCATGATTTGAAATTATCAAATCAAGTACTGTACGTCTTGCTTCTAATACATTTGGTGTATGAGTATGTACTACCATTCCTTCTTCTACAGTTTGAATACAAGAAGTAGCAAAGCCTCTTCTTCCCTCTACTTCTACAATACACATTCTACAGTCTCCAACTTCATTTATGTCTTTTAAAAAACATAATGTTGGAATATCAATACCTGCTTGTTTTGCTGCTTGCAAGATTGTAGTTCCTTTTTTAGCTTTTATAGTTTCTCCATCTATTGTTAATGTAACCATATTATCTTCCATTGCTTTTCCTCCTATATTTAATTTCCAATTGCATGGAATGGACAAGTTGCAATACAAGTACCACATTTAATACATAAATCTTGATCTATTACTCTTTTTTCTCTGCCCTCTCCTTTAATTGCATCTACTGGACAATGTTTTTGGCATAAGCCACAGCCTTTACATTTTTCTTCATCTATTCCTATTTTTGCAAGTGCCTTACATTCAGCTGTTCTACATGCTTTTTCTATTGCATGTTCTTTAAATTCTTCTCTAAAATAATTTAGAGTACTTATTACTGGGTTTGGTGCACTTTGTCCTAGTCCACATATACTAGATTTTTGTATGTTTTTTGCTAATGTTTCTAATCTGTATATATCTATTTCTTCACCTTTTCCATCACAAAGATTTTGTAATATTTCTAACATTCTTTTTGTTCCAATTCTACAAGGTGTACATTTTCCGACAACTTTCACTTACAGTAAATTCTAAATAGAACTTAGCTAAAGACACCATACATTTTGTATCATCCATAACAATTAATCCACCAGATCCCATCATAGAGCCTATTTCTTTTAAAGACTCATAATCTATTGGTGTATCTAGGTGTTCTTTTGGAATACATCCTCCTGAAGGACCTCCTGTTTGTGCTGCTTTAAAATCTCTTCCATTTGGAATTCCTCCACCTATGTCATATACAATTTCTCTTAAAGTAGTTCCCATAGGCACTTCAACTAATCCAATATTATTTACATTTCCACCTAATGCAAATACTTTAGTTCCTTTTGATTTTTCTGTTCCTATTGAAGAATACCATTCTGCACCTTTTAGAATTATCTGAGCAATATTTGCATATGTTTCAACATTGTTTATAAGAGTTGGTTTTCCCCATAAACCTGCCTCTGCAGGATATGGAGGTTTTACACGAGGTTGACCGACGTTTTCCTTCTATTGATTCTAAAAGTGCTGTTTCTTCACCACATACAAATGCTCCTGCACCTAATCTAATTTCAATATCAAAATCAAAACCTGTTCCAAATATATTTTTACCAAGTATTCCATAATCTCTTGCTTGGTCAATTGCAATTTGAAGTCTTGTAACAGCTATTGGATATTCTGCTCTTACATAGATAAATCCTTTATTTGCTCCTATTGCAAACCCAGCAATTGCCATTGCCTCTAAAACTGAATGTGGGTCACCTTCTAGGATACTTCTATCCATAAATGCTCCTGGGTCTCCCTCATCTGCATTACAAACAACATATTTTTGGTCACTTTCATTTGCTTTTGTAAGTTCCCATTTCTTACCTGTAGGAAATCCAGCTCCACCTCTACCACGAAGTCCTGATTTTTTTATAACATCTATTACTTCATCTGAGTTCATTTCTTTTAGTACTTTTTCTAAAGCTCTATATCCATCAAAAGCAATATATTCATCTATTTCTTCAGGATTTATAACTCCGGCAGTTTTTAAGTGCTATTCTTTTTTGCTTTTTATAGAAATTTAATTCATCTAAAGATTTTACTTTAGTTCCATCTATATCTTTACAAAGTAATCTTTCTACTATTTTACCTTCTACAATGTGTGATTCTATTATTTCTTCACAATCTTCTGGTGTTACATTTGCATAAAATGTATCTTCAGGTCTAATTATTACAATTGGCCCTTTAGCACACAAACCAAAACATCCAGTTTTTATAACTCTTACGTTATCAATTTTCTTTTCTTTTAATATTCTTCTAAAATTTTCTAATATTTCTGGAGATTTAGAAGATGTACAACCTGTTCCATGACATACTAATATATGTTTTTCCCTTACATCTGCTTTGGTATTTACTCTTAAGTCTAACTCTCTTCTCTTTTCTTCCCTTATTTTATGTAGTTCCTCTAAAGTTTTCATAAAATTTCTCCTTTCAAGATGAGACAAACGGGGACGGAGCATTTTTTCTCACATTTCGTCTCACTTCGTTATAATTTCTTTTCTTTTTCCATTATTTCATCTAAAACTTGATCTAACTTTTGTACTGTTGCTTTTCCATATACTTCTCCATTTACAGTAAATACTGGAGCTAATCCACATGCACCAACACATCTTGTCTGTTCTATTGTAAATAGCCCATCTTTCGTAGTCTGTCCTGGCTCTATTTTTAATCTATCTACTAATCTATCCATTATTTTTTGAGAACCTTTAACAAAGCATGCTGTTCCTAAGCACACTGACACTTTATATTTTCCTTGTGGTTCTAGTGAAAATCTTGAATAAAAAGTAACGACTCCATAAATTTCAGCCATTGGGATTTTTAAAAATTCTGATAGTTCTTTTTGTACATCCATAGGTACATAACCATAATGTTCTTGAATTTCATTTAACATTTGAATCAAATTATCTTTTACTGGTAAATATATTCCGAAATAAATCTTCTAGGAATTTGTCCTTTTGGTTTTCTTTGCAATTACATTGCTTATTTTCTTGTTCCATAATTATCCTCCCTTATTAGAGCTTATGAATAAGTCTATTAAATTATCTCAATTATATCAGAATGATTTTTTTTATACAATATTTTCTTAAAATTTTTTTCGACATATTATTGACTTTTTCGACAAAAAATGTAAGAATTTAATTATAAATAAATAGGAGGTGTTTTTATGTATTCAAGCTATTATGATTATTCTTACTATGCAGATGATTTTGATACTGCAGCAGCAGTTGGTTTAGGAGCTTTAGGAGCAATGTTTTCTACTTTTCTAATTATAATGTTAGTAATTGCTGTTTTACAAATCATTGCTATGTGGAAAATATTTACAAAAGCTGGTGAAAAAGGTTGGAAATCAATTATTCCAATTTACAACGTAGTTACACTATTTAAAATTTCTGGGCTTTCACCATGGCTAGTTTTAGTATATTTAGCATCAGTTATTCCTTTTGTTGGTTGGATTGCTTGTTTAGTACTAACTATTTTCCAAGCAAACGGACTTGCAAAATCATTCGGAAAAGATGCTGGTTATACAGTTGGATTAATCTTTCTTGCGCCAATCTTTTATCTAATGTTAGCGTTCGGAAAATCTGAATATATTGGAACTAAAGCTGAAGTTTAATAATATTATTTATCCCCTATATTATGGGGATTTTTTTATTTGATATTAGTGGGATTTTCTTATTTGAATATTGCAAAAATCTGTTTTATATAATATAATTAATAGCGATATTAAATTTAAACAAGGAGGATTTATGTTTAAATTACATTCAGAATACAAACCAACAGGTGACCAACCTAATGCAATTGAATATTTAAGTAAAGGAGTAAAAGAAGGTAAAAAATATCAAACGCTTCTAGGTGTTACTGGTTCTCGGTAAAACTTTTACCATGGCAAATATAATTGAAAAGGTTCAAAAGCCAACACTAGTTTTAGCTCATAACAAGACTCTAGCTCGGACAACTTTACTCAGAATTTAAAGAGTTTTTTCCTGAAAATAATGTCGAATATTTTGTATCATATTATGATTATTACCAACCAGAAAGCTATATACCATCAACAGATACATATATAGAAAAAGACTCTTCCATAAATGATGAAATAGATAAACTTCGACACTCTGCAACACTTTCTTTATTTGAAACAAGAGATGTAATAATAGTTGCTTCTGTTTCTTGTATTTATGGTTTAGGAGACCCTGTTGACTATCAAGAAATGATGTTATCTTTAAGACCAGGTATGCAAAAAGGAAGAAATGAAGTATTAAAAAAATTAGTTAGTATGCAATATACTAGAAATGAAATAGACTTTAAAAGAGGAACTTTTAGAGCAAAAGGTGATATTGTAGAAATATATCCATCAGACCAATCAGAAAATGCTGTTAGAGTAGAATTTTGGGGTGATGAAATAGAAAAAATAGTTGAAATAAATGCATTAACAGGTAAGCCAATAGGGACAAGACGACATATTCTAATCTCCCCTGCTTCACATTATGTTACAACAAAAGAAAAGATGGATAGAGCGATTGTAACAATTGAACAAGAAATGGAAGAAAGAGTTAAATTCTTTAAATCACAAAACAAATTAATTGAAGCACAAAGAATTGAAGAAAGAACAAATTTTGATATTGAAATGATGAAAGAAACTGGATTTTGTTCAGGAATAGAAAACTATTCAAGACATATTAGCGGTAGACCAGCTGGAAGTCCTCCATATACCCTATTTGATTATTTCCCAGATGATTTCTTGCTATTAATAGATGAATCACATGCAACAATTCCACAAGTAAAAGCTATGTATAACGGTGATAGAGCAAGAAAAGAATCATTAGTTAATTATGGATTTAGATTACCATCAGCATTTGATAATAGACCTCTTACTTTTAAAGAATTCGAAGAAAGAATAAATCAGGTAATATTTGTAAGTGCAACACCTGCCGATTATGAAAAAGAACATTCTAAGGATAATGTTGTAGAACAAATTATAAGGCCAACTGGACTATTAGATCCTAAAATTGAAGTAAAACCAGTAACTAATCAAATAGATGATTTATTAGAGCAAATTAGAATAAGAGTAGCAAAAAAAGAAAGAGTATTAGTAACTACTCTAACTAAAAAAATGGCAGAAGATTTAACAGAATATTTAAAAGGATTAGATATAAAAGTAAACTATATGCATTCTGATACAAAAGCATTAGAAAGAATGGAAATAATCCGTAATTTAAGACTTCGGAGAATTTGATGTTTTAGTAGGAATAAACTTACTAAGGGAAGGTCTAGATATTCCTGAAGTATCTTTAGTTGCTATCTTAGATGCAGATAAGGAAGGATTTTTACGTTCAGAAAGGTCTTTAATACAAACAATAGGTAGAGCTGCTAGAAATACAGATGGAACTGTTATAATGTATGCAGATGAATTAACAGAAAGTATGGAAAAGGCAATATCTGAAACTAATAGAAGAAGAAAAATACAACAAGAATATAATGAAAAACATCATATTACACCTAAAACAATAAATAAATCTGTAAGAGATTCAATTTCTATTACTGATGTAAAAGATATTGAAGTTGAATACAAACTGATATAAAAGAAACAATTAGTAAACTTACAGATGAGATGTTAAAATTTGCAGCTGAAATGGAATTTGAAAAAGCTGCTGAACTACGAGATAAAATAAAAGAATTAGAAAATTTAATAGAAAAATAAGTTTTAAGAGGATAACACTTTGTTATCCTCTTTAGCATAGCAGTTCTTGTTATTCTTATTTAATCATCTAAAAAGTCAACTACAATTTTTTCTTCCATTTTCGAAATATCAAATTGATATTTATATTCTTTAACAGCTTTTCTTGAATAAGCAATACATCTAATTGATTATTTTCTTCAACATTAGTATTTTCCACATCTGAAATATTTTCATTTGCCACTTCGTTTGTTTGATTTCTATTATTAACAAAGAAAAATACTAAAACAAGAGCTAATAACAGCAAAATAATTACAGATAAGAGTACTAAAAGTCTTTTTTTGTTTTCATATAATTCACTCCTATTCCCCTTTGTCTTTCTTTTTATATATATCATTTAGAGTAGACTCTAAGTCAATAGTTTTAAAGAACAAAATAAAAAAACAAGAAAAATCTTGTTTTCTATTAATATATTTAATCTGTTAATTTTTTAACCTTATCAAAATCATACATTCCTTTTAATGTTTTAATCCAAATTTTAATCTTTTTGATATTTCCCTTAATATCTCCTAAGAAATATGAAACTCCAAAACCTAATATCATTATTATAATAGAAATAACTGATTGTATATTAAATCCTAATACACAACTTTCATTTAACACATTTGGAATTATTGATAAAAATAGTCCAAATATAACTGAAAATGTTGCAGTATAAAATCTATTTATTAATTTGTTTATTAAAAATGATATTACAAGTACTCCTATTACAAGACCTACTCCTGCTGGAATTAATACAGCTAAATTAAAATCCGCTAAAGAACTCACGTATAACTCGTATAACCCAAGTGAAGAAAGTATTACTGCACTATCTACACCAGGAATTATTGATGACCCTGCAACAGCTACTCCTAGAAATACAGATTGTAGTAAATTTGGATTAGTTATTTCAGGAAATAATCCTCTATTTGCTCCAAACAAAGCAAATCCTGCAATTAAAGCAATTAGCATAAATATATAATATTTTTTGCTAAATCCTTCTTTTTTTACTTCTTTATAAAAAAGTGGTATTGTACCTATTACTAGTCCTAAAAAAGCAAATCTAGTTTGCATTTCATAATTTGCAAGCAAAAAGTCAACTATTTTACTAAATATAATTACTCCTACTCCAAATCCTAAACATAAAGGAAGTAAGAATAATACATTTTTCTTAAAGTTTTTAAATAATGTTCCTATTGCATTTATAGTTTTGTGGTATAAACCTAAGATTACTAATAATACACTTCCACTTAAACCTGGTGCTATTCCACCAATTCCAACTATAATACCTTTTAAAAAATTAAGCATAATTCCTCCATATGTTTTTAATGTAAAACATTATGTATTATAACATATTTGTAAAAAATATGCAAATTTTAGGTACAAATATCATTCCACCAATTATAACTGAAATAAAAGCACAAACTAAAACAGCTCCTGCTGCTATGTCTTTTGCAAGTTTTGCTTTTTCATTTTTTTCTGGCATAGCTATATCAACTGTTGTCTCTATTGCTGTATTTGCAAGTTCTAGTGAAATAACCATTCCAAATAAAATAATACAAATCATCCATTCTATTTTACTGATTTTGAAAAAAAGTCCGGCTATTGTGACTAAAACTACTGCAGTTACATGTATTTTCATATTTCTTTCTGTTTTAAAGGCTGATGCTATTCCTTGAAAAGCATATTTAAAACTATATATTAGATGTTTTTTCTTACTCATATTATTCCTCTTTCATTTATTTTTTATTATTATATAGCTTTATTTTCTTTTTATCAATATTTAACTTAATAATTTATATATTATTAATATATTTTTAAATATATACTAGACATTTTTTATTTCTTTGTGATATTATTATGTGGAAACAAAAGATATGGAACTTTATGTTCTTAAATAATGGAGGTAATGAAAATGATTAAAAGTAAATCAAATTTATTAAAAATTATATCAGTATTATTAATTTTAAGTTTATTTTTCTTTATAAACTTTTCTTATGCTGTTGATTTAAATTTAACAGATAATTCATCTGATGGAAATTCTGCAACATCTTCAGAAAATACAAATTCTGCTAATAATACAGCATCAAATACTTCAAATACAAACACTAATAATTCAAATACTAATAGTTCTAATACTAATTCATCTACATCTAATAGAACAACAAATTCTACATCAAACGCATCTACAACTGACACGACAACAACAGTTTCTAATGTAAGTTCTTCTAGTGGAGATTTAGAGATAACAAATATAATTAACATATTTTTAATTGTTGTTGGTGTGTTATTAGTATTACTCGCAATCGCAATATTAATACGTATGAAAAAATAAAATTAAAATATACATTGAAACTCTTCTTAAAAGAGTTTCTTTTTTTCAAAAATTTTCATGCATAAAATTATTTTTTCTTTAAATACTAATAATATAAACTTTAAATAAGGAGGAATTTTTATGCATAAAAAATTGTTAGTTACTGCTCTTTTAATTATTTCAATGATATTTGCTTGTACATTTTGTTTTGCAAATGATAATAGCTTAATGCAAGATTTAAACTCTGCCGCAAACTCTGTTCAAAATGCTGTTGGCGGTGCTGAAAATGCAGTAGAAGGTGCTGTTAAAAACGCTGGAAATACCGTTAAAGATGCCGGTGAAGTTGCTGGAAATATGGCTAAAAACGTTGTAAATGAAGCAGGAAATATGATGCATGAAGCTGGAAATAGTATTTCTAATGGAGTAAATGAAACATCTGGAGCAATGAGAAATACAGTAAATAATTCTGGATACAATGCAACTAGAACTTCAACTGGTAATGCAAATACTTTGATGGGAATGAATGCAACAATGTGGACATGGTTAATAATTGGTCTTGCTGCAATTGGAATAGTTGCTCTTGTTTGGTATTATTCTATGCAATTTACTAATTCGCATACTGATAAAAAAGACTAAATCAGATTTTAAAAGATATTGAAAACAAATTCAATATCTTTTATTTTGCAAATATATATGGTATAATTTAAAAAATTAAAAATATAAAAAGTCATTCATTTATATTAAGAGGAGTAAAAAATAATGAGTAATACAATTTTAATTGCAAAAAATCCTACAGCTTATCATAATTATACTATTGAAGATAAATTAGAAGCAGGAATAGTTCTTACTGGAACTGAAATAAAATCTATTAGAAATCATAAAGTAAATTTAAAAGATTCTTATGCTTATATAAAAAATGGTGAAGTATTTATTTGCGGTATGCATATTAGTCCATATGAACATGGAAATATTTTTAATAAAGACCCATTAAGAGATAGGAAATTATTATTAAATAAAAAAGAAATTAATAAATTATTTGGATTAACAAAACAAAAAGGATATAGTTTAGTACCTATTTCATTATATTTTAAAGGTTCATTTGTAAAATTAGAACTTCGGAATTGGTAAAGGTAAAAAATTGTATGATAAACGACAAGATATAGCAAAAAAAGATGCTGAAAGGAAGATACAACAGGGAATTAAAGGACGGAGCAAAAAATCCCTTCTTTTAGAGATTTTTAGCTCCGTCCCCTAATTCTCACTTTCTAAAAACGACCTCCTCCGCCGTCCACCGGCCTCCGACCGTCCACCTCCGCCAGATGAGCCTCCTCCAAAGCCTCCACCTGAACTATATGAGGATGAACTAATACTTGCCGAACTTGTGCTTATTGCTCTACTTACACTTCTATTTAGTTCTCTTGTTAGATTTAAGCTTACACTTTGATATATCAATAAATTTGTATCTATATCACTTGTATCTGTTATATACATTTTCATTTGTTTTTCTACTTTGTCAGCACATCCTAAAACTGTTGCTGTAACTAAGTATTTTTCCCATAATATTATTTCTGGTAATTCTTTTTTATCAAATCTACTAAAGTCTTTTAAAAATCTTTTATGAGCTAGCCATTTTGCAAACTCTTCTTGCCCTTTTATAGTTCTATTTTTATCTTTAATTCCTATTACAAAATATATAACACTTATTAAAGTTACTACTGTAATGTATGATAAAACTTGCATTCCACAATTTTCTAATTCATAAAATACTCCAAATGCTAAACATAAACTTAAAATATAGTTTATATTTACAAAAATGTTATATACAATAGATGATGCATTTCCTTTGAAATAATCTTTTAATTCTACCTCTTTTTTTGTTTCCTTTTTAAATCTATCAATTTTATTAATCAATGCTTTTGCTTTTGTAGTAGTTTTTCCATAATTTTTTAAAGCATTTATATCACATTTATTGTCTCTTCCGAACTAATTTAAATAGTGTTTCTAATACTATAATCTCTGCTTTAGTTCCTACATACCCATCTTTTGAAAGAACTAATGTAATATCTTTTTCATCTGCCTTTTTCTCATAAGTTATTACTTTTTTAGCAATTAAATTTAATATTGTTGCTGAAAATCCTAGGTTCGTACTTTTCTTTTTCATTAAATATTCCAAAACATTTGGATTATCTTCGCTTGGAAAGTCTCTATAATATTTGCCTTTAAATTTATTTCTTTCTTTTATTATTTTTATTAATTTATATATAGCAAATATTGCTAAAATTACATAACAAACTATAACAAAAATTGTAAAACCTCTTCTTAAGTTTGCATGTTTTATTTCAAGTATTCCTTCTAGGTCTTTACAAACATCTAAATATTTTTGTTTTGTCTCTTCATCAAAACCTTCATTAATTTCTTCTATAAAATCATCTAAACTATCTCTATTTAAAAGTGAATAATTATAGTCTGTTAAACTTTCTAATTCATATTTTAAATCTTGTTTCCAATCCTCATTTACTAAATCTTTAGTTTTTTCAATTCTATTTAAAAAATCTTGCTTACTTTCACTTGTTTCATCTAATTCATTTACTAATTCTAACGCTCTGTTATACATATACATCCTTGGGTCTTCTTCTAGGTCTAGAACTGCTTGACTTGCTTCATTTTCCAATTCTAGTTTTGCATTTTCTCTTTCTCTATTTGCAGTATCTGCCATCATAGTTTCATATTTTAAAATATTTTCTTTTCCATCTACATTAGATTTTTTAGTAGCTGCTGGAACAAGATTTTTATTAAACATAATTCTTATAGTTTCGGCTGTATAGTTATCTACATTTTTATCTTGGAAAAATAACGTTTTAGAATCAATAATTTTATTTTCACCTGTTAAAGGTCCATGACTCCAAATTCTAACATCACCATCTTCACCTGGTAAATGTATTTTTACTTGAAAATCAGAAATTGTTTCTTCAAAGCCATCTCCTAAAACATTCCAATACATCTCTGCTACATCATTATGTACAGCCACTACATCTGTTATAGTATATTCTATACATAAAACCTTATTTTTATTATCTTTGCAATAAATTTTAAAATCAGCACCATAACCGATTATCAGTTAATTCATATACTCCGTAATCTCCATTAGATGCACTTCTTACTTCTTTATATGTAGTTTCTACTTTATTAATATCATCAATTGAATTAAAATTTTCTTGAGATATGTCATAAACTTTTATATCTTTTATATCACTTCCATCATATATATCTGTATTACCTGCAAAATTGCTATATATTCCTGTAAAAGTAGTTGAATAAATGTTTTTATATTCTATATCTCTTAATCTTCCATTATACTCTCCATTAAGCCATGCAGCTTCTTTTACAGTTATCGAACCATCTTGATTTATTGTTATATCTTGATATAAAAGTTTTGTTTCTTCTTCTGATGCAAAAACTTTATCTGTTAGAAAAAATGTTAAAATAAGTGCAAAAAATATTAATATAATTCTTATTTTTTTCATATTCATCCCCCATATAAAGACAATTTAAAATACTCTTTATTTTCCTATTTAATATAGTCATTGTAAATAGTAATGGAATTTATAGAAAAAGAGGGATTTAAGGAACGTCCCTTAATCCCTGTTTCTATTATATTTTATTACTTGAACCAAATACATCTACAATTTTATGTTTTACTGTTTCTTTAATTAAATCTCTTGCTGGTGTTAAATATTTTCTTGGGTCAAAAGCACTTGGGTCTTCTGCAAATGTTTTTCTAATTGCTGCTGTCATTGCTAATCTTAAATCTGTATCAACATTTATTTTTGACACTCCTGATTTACTTGCTTCATTTAACATTTCATCTGGCACACCTTTTGCCCCTGGAATATTTCCTCCATATTTATTACACATATCTACTAATTCTGGAATTACTGTAGAAGCTCCATGTAATACTATTGGAGTATTTGGTATTCTTTCCTTTATTTCTTTTAAGATATCAAATCTTAATTTTGCTTCTCCTTTAAATTTATATGCACCATGGCTTGTACCTATTGCTATTGCTAGAGAGTCACATCCTGTTCTTTTTACAAATTCTTCTGCCTCTGCTGGGTCTGTGTACATAGCATCTTTTGCATCTACATTTACTTCATCTTCTATTCCAGCTAATTTTCCAAGTTCAGCTTCTACTACAACTCCTTTTGAATGTGCATAATCTACAACTTGTTTTGTAAGTCTTACATTTTCTTCAAAGTCATATTTTGAACCATCTATCATAACAGATGTAAATCCATTATCAATACACATTTTAGCTGTTTCAAAATCTGGTCCATGGTCTAAGTGGATGGCTACTGGTACTTCTGGATGCTCTGCTACTGCTGCTTCAATCATTTTCATTAAATAACCTATTCTTGCATATTTAATTGCACTAGAAGATGCTTGTAATATAACTGGAGATTTAGCTTCTGCAGCTGCATCCATAATTCCTTGTATTATTTCCATATTGTTTACATTAAATGCTCCTATTGCAAATCCTTCTTTCATTGATTTTTCAAACATATCCTTTGTTGTAACTAACATAATATCATTCCTTTCTTATCGGGATTAGGGGACGGTCCTTTTTTCCCTCTTTTGGAGGATTTGGGGACACTCCTTCCCTTATAATTTTTTCTACTGCTATTTTATTTCTAATTTTCTCTTATGTCAAGAAAAAAAGAGGAATTTTTAATTTTCCTCTTTTTCGTAACTTGCACACATTGATTCATCTGCTTCCTCAACATTTACATCTTCCCAAATAGGTTTTACTTGAATTTCCTTTAAATTGCACATGTTTCCATCTGTATTAAATTTACAACTTTCCACTTCACAATATATTTTTTGAGATTTTTCCATATTTATTCCCTCCATTTAATTTCTTTATTTATTATTTCAATTTTTAAATATTTTATGCTTTATTTTCAAAATTTTAAATGTTTTTTATTTGATTTTTCTTTTCTGTTTCTGTTATTCTATTATTACATTTATTAGTATTTTCATTTAAACAATTTTCAGGAATATTTCTAAAACTTAAATACCAATTGATTCCATTTCTATTTTCTTCAATTTCTCTATTTCTTTCTTGTAATTCTTCAAATGTTTTAGGAATAGGAAGTATTACTGGCTGATATGGAATCCAGTTTGCAGCTGTAGAATTTTTGGTACAATCTGCAATTTGCAGAGCTTGAACAGTTCTTAGTATTTCTGGTATAAATCTTCCGTACATTCATTGGATATACAAATATCGCTCTTATTATTCCTTTATCATCAATAATATATACATTTCTTACTGCTTCTGTTGTACTTACTTCACTTGATATCATTCCATATTTTCTTGCAATCTTTGCATTTCTATCAGCTATTATTGGAAAAGATACAGTTATTCCTGTTTTGCAATATATGTCATACACCCATGCTAAATGTGAACTATTACTGTCAACACTTAATCCTAATAGTTCTGTATTTATTTGTTTAAAATATGTATGTGCTCTTGTAAAAGCAATCATCTCTGTTGTGCAAACTGGGGTAAAGTCGCCTGGATGAGAGAAAAATACCAACCATTTACCTTTGTAGTCATTTAAGTTTACCATTCCCATTGTGGTTTCTGCTTCAAATTCAGGTGCTCTTTCTCCTATTTTTACGTTTCCATTCATCATTAATTCATAGTCCATAAATAAAAACTCCTTTCATTATCATATAATATGAAAAGAGTTTTTATTTTTGTTTACTTTATATAACTTATTGTAACACCAATGCTTTTTTAGGGCAAAAATTTGAACATTTGCCACAGCTTATGCATTTATCATAGTCAATTGTTGGCGCTTCAAAATCTTTTTGTGATAATGCTCCAACTGGGCAAATTTTTACAGCAGGACATTTATGATTTTGTGGACAATTGTCTATAATTATATTTAACTTTTTATTCATTATACTTTTCCTCCTTTATAAATTGTAAGTTGTAGGGATGATTACTACTATATTTTTATGACTTTTTATAAAACTTTATCATATTTCTTGACTTTCTACTTATAAATAGATTATAATAAATATAGCAAATAGAGAAACCCCAAGTGGTTTGCCTGGTTATATGTTAAAAATACATCTCCCGGTCAAGACAGATGTGTTTTTTTGTTGGTTATTTTTGTTTGCTAATAATTACTACTAATGCAATAATTAAGGCAAACGTAATGATAGTTACTGATAC